>Ga0210385_10000057_pt1 | contig 142590 bp, 132 predicted proteins | sample IncBWH26OmetaG_FD_160107 | JGI IMG/M metagenome (GOLD analysis project Ga0210385, IMG submission 160107) | Forest soil microbial communities from Barre Woods Harvard Forest LTER site, Petersham, Massachusetts, United States - Inc-BW-H-26-O ...
TCTTTTCCTGGCTGGTAGTCATGCCCCTTATTTACTTCTTTGGCAAAGAACTGCCACATCCGGTCTATCCCGGCCAGATTCCGATCGCGCAGATGGGGCCTGGCGATCTTTGGGCGGCTTACATCAAGCCGATGGGCGCGGGAGCTGTGGCGGCGGCAGGACTGATCACTTTGCTAAAGACGTTTCCAACGATCTGGAGCGCCCTGACAACGGGACTTAAGAACGTGAAAAGCGGGAGCGAAGTCGAGAAAGCAAAAACCATACGCACCGAAGATGATCTCTCGATGACAGTGGTGATCATCGGATCTCTGCTGATTGTCGCCTGCATGTTCCTGTTCCTCGAATTCAAGCCGGTGCCGGGAGCATTTGTGGGCTGGCCCGCGAATCTGGCAGCATCGCTGTTGGTGGTGGTATTTGGATTTTTGTTCGTAACGGTAAGCTCGCGCATCGTGGGACTCGTTGGTTCGTCTGCCAGTCCGGTTTCGGGCATGACGATTGCGACCCTGATGGCAACAGCAGCAGTCTTCCTGGTACAAGGCTGGACCGCGCCGGCCTTTGGCGCACTTGCCATCACCATTGGTGGGGTGGTTTGTATTGCCGCATCGAATTCCGGTGACACATCACAGGATCTGAAGACCGGATACATTGTGGGGTCGACGCCGAGATTGCAGCAAATTGCACTGATGATCGGCGTCGTGGTTTCGACGGTAGTGATTGGGTCGACGCTGAATTTGATGAACACCGGCTTGCAAGAGTTTCACGCATCTTCGCAGGCATGGGACATCAATGCACCGCACCCGGGAGTCTCGATCGAAAAAGACACGCATCATTTACCGAATGAAATTCGCGTAATTGGTCCCGACGGAAAAACGGGGACGAATCACAGCAAATCAGAGTATGTGCTCCTGAACGCCATTGGTTCGACCGAGCTACAGGACGGCAAATATCTTTACTCGCCAGCGACAAGTCAGATTGAAGTGCATTGGATCCAGGGAATTGGTTCTGCGAGCGCACCCGCACCGCAGGCGCGCCTGATGGCGACAGTGATCAACGGCATTCTGAGCAGAAAGTTGCCGTGGGGGCTGGTGCTGCTGGGCGTGTCGCTGGTGATCGCCGTGGAACTCCTCGGAATCAGATCCTTAACCTTTGCAGTCGGTGCCTATCTGCCGATTGGAACGACTTTGCCAATCTTTGTCGGTGGAGTCGTGCGATGGTTCGCCGACAGAGCGGCGCAACGTGCAGGCGAGGCGGAGTCGGAGAGCGACATTTCTTCAGGATCTTTGTTTGCTTCCGGTTTGATTGCGGCGGGCGGTATCGCGGGGCTTATAGGCGTGGCGCTCAAAGCGATGGAAGCCACTTACTTTGACAATCGCGATCTGCTCAATGTGCCTCACACGATTTTGAATAACGATGCGGTGAGTGTGGTGATGTTCGCAGTGCTGGCTTATGCGCTTTACTATTTCGCACGGAAACCACTCAAGAGCTGAATGAGTGAGCCGGGCAGCCGCCGCAGCCATTTTCAGGAGCAACTGAGCTTATTCCTTTTGAACTTATCGCAAAAGATGCCAAGCATACCGGAGTCCAAAGAGACTCAAGGCGGCGATCGCCTCGATGGCAAATGCAACTCGAATCCCACGAATACAGCCCATGTCGCTCGAATAGGTCTTCTGCAATTGGTCAAGTTCAGCTTCAAATTCGAGAGCTCTCTGCAACGGCATGAAGGCAAGATTCGAGGTTGCATCGTTTGAAACTAAGCCAACACGGGCCTGGTGAAAAGCTCTACTAAGCACGTTTGTTTTACCCCTCAACACGAACTATCGGCCGAACTGCAGTTTTCTTCAGTGTTGGGGACATCAACCAAAGCACTTGCTATCGGATGTTTGATTTTGATTCAATTCTCGAGGAATTGACGTGATGAATATCACTTCATTGGAGAATTTGAAAAGCATCGTTCATTTCAAAAAACTGCGAACTTGATAACCTTCCCAAAATCTTGCACCGCAGGAATAATCCAACTCTATTCAGAACAATTCGAAGTCAGACTTGGTTGGCGCAACTCCTCTTTCTGGTGACAACGGCAAGATGATGACGCCAATTTTCAGCCAAAGCTACAAATTCCCATTCAACTTCGGGTGCCAGGTACTGAAGTACCACTTGGTTGGCTGGGTGGATGCGGAGAGCCGGCGCGGCAAGAATGAGGCGGGGCGGCAACGGCGAGACTTCGACACCTTGAAAGTAGCCACTTCGCTCGAACGCAGACGCCAGACGGCCTCCGGCTCCTGGAGCGCGGTCTTGGTTGAGACTTCGGACGCGAATCCAGTAGTCCAAAGCCTGCATCGGCAAATGCAAATCTTCGTTCGCTTTTAGCTCGAGAATCACCAGGCGGCCGATGTGATCCAGGGTCAGCAAATCCAGCATCCCGCGGTCACCTGCGGAAAGTGCAGGCACCTGTGAATACAGAAGATCAGCTCGAAGTTGGGGAAAGATTTGAGCCAAAGCGCCGCGAAGGCGCGATTCGAGCCATCGCTCAGGTTGCAGGCGAAACAGAGCATCGGTGTGGGAGCCATCGGGATGGCGACTCAGGAAGAGGCGTTCGAAAAGGTCGCGGCAGAGCGGTTCATTTTCCGATGTGAGGAGCGTTTCGTGGGCCCCGGCGCCAAAAGCGATTTCGTCTTCGCGTGTAAAGGAGTGCGCAGAAACGCCGTGGCGGACGCGCGCGAATTCCAGGCCGTGGAGCAACAGGCTAACTTCGTTTGGGGAACGCGGCTGGAGCTCAACCCGCTGACGCGCCGCGGCGGGAACAAGGCCGATCAGGCGACCGATGCCGGATCGGCAAATTTCAAGGGAGGAAGCAGTAGAGAAAGCATGGACGAGGTGTGCATCAACGTTTCCTGTGTCGCGAAAATCTACGGCGGTCAGTTCCTCTGTATGTTCGTTGAGCGTGAATAGCTGGAAGTCAGCAAGCGCGTCGTTTAACCAGGCCATGCGATCGGCAGTAGTCCGGCAGAAGCCGGTGGGAACTATGACTTTGATCGCGCCATAATGACGCCGGGCGTTTCCATGCTCGCGGCAGTATTCGAGCCAAAGTATTCCCAACGTAAGAATGCCGTCGATCGCCGCGACCGATTCGGCAGAGCTAATCCCAATGATTGCTTCGGCAGTGGTCCCGCAAAGGAGGCGGCCTCGAGCGTAAGCAGGGCCGAAGCTATGTTCAAGATCCATGGCGGAACGCAGTCCGTCGACTCTATACCCGATGAAGTTCCGTCTGAGGACGCGATCCAGCAGCTTGAGATAGCGATTTCGACCTGCGTTGCGCGAAGTGGCGGTGCGGCGATCGGCCGATGGCAAGAATTCGAGCGTTTGCGGCTTGTCCACGCCCAAGCGGCGGGTGATGAGACGCAAGGCGTGTGCTCGAGGCGCAATCTGGACCACCGTTCGAAACAGATTGCGTTCGTCGGACCAGACTTGCAACAGGCAGCGTCCATGAGATTCGCTGATGGAATAGCGTGCGGCGCGCATGTCAAACGCGACCTCACCGTCCTGAAGCAAGACGGCTGTCGGGTGTTCGGCGAGATAGGTCTCGACGGCCTGAATGAGATGCGACGGAGTTGCGGCGACTTCTGCCGGGCCCATGGATTGCCTTACCAGTTCATGCGTTCGCGGAAACGCAAAATGTGCGCGGTATGGTGGCGGGAGTGCCAGTCGTAAATCGCGAGCGCCGTAACGAGGTTTTGGCGGCCAGATTCAGGATGGTTATAGCCGCGCTGAAAGTCGGCATCACTGAGAGATGTGAGCAAGTTGACCCATCGCATATGGAGCGCCTCGAGCAAAGTGAGGGAGATTTCTATCGGGGTGCTCACCGTATCGGCAAGTGTCGCCCAGGCAGCTTCGTCGTAGGGCTTGATGGTCGGCCAGTCTTCTGTGAGCGCCAGCTTGAAGCGAATGTAGGAGTTCGCGTGGCTGTCCGCAATATGATGAACAAGCTGGCGAACCGTCCAACCGCCTTCGCGATAAGGGGTTTCGAGCTGTGCTGCGCTGAGGCCATCGACTGCGGCCTTCAGTTTCGCTGGTAGTTCGGTCAAGGTCTGGATTTGGCGGGATCGGAGTGTCGGGGTGGACTCAATCAGCGAGACAAAGCGGCCAATAGGGTAGCGAAGATCGTTCAGGTCGTTCATGCTCTACAGCTTAAAGCTTTTGAAGAACATTTTAAGGTCTTTACCGCCAGGAGCGAGGGGCTTTGTCAATCGCTGTCGAAGCCGCTAGATCTTCTTGTGTTTACCGCGCTTTGCCTTGTGGTTGGCATGCGCCAAGTAGGGGTTTGTCGCATGCTGTCCGGTACGCTGGGTGACCTTGTGCTTGGTAATGGGATGGTTATTCGTCTCGGCGGAAAAGGCTGACGCCGAAAACGCTGCAAGCACACAGGTGGCAAGGACAAGCTTTTTCATGGCCCGAATGTAGCACGTCCGGACGGGGGAAGGATAGAGGCCAAAAGTCACCGGACCAAGACAGGAACGGGCTGTGCGAAGGGCTGCGCCGATCGCACAGCGATTCGTCCGGGAGGCCTGTCGTCGACGCGAATCTTAAGCGCGGCGATGATGGTGGTGATGGTGGTGCCGGTGATGGGTTGCCGGGGATGCAGCGAATGCGGAACTTGCTGTCGCAATCAACAGAAGGGCGGCGACAAGATACTTCTTCATGGCAAGAATGTACCACGGGTGGAGCAGTGCAGCACTCACACGAACGTCACGGCATCAAGAGAGGAAATGCCCGGATGGGCTGAGCTTCCAGATCCCCTTTGCGCGTAAACTCGAAGTACGATGACCAATCAGGCTGCTTCCCCGGCGACGAGCCACAAACGCTATTTTTTTGAAAAATTCGGGATCACAGAAAGACTCTTGGAACGCTGCCTGGGCGAAGCGCTTTCCGCAGGCGGCGATTACGCCGATCTTTACTTCGAGTCGGTGACTTCGACGGCACTGGGCGTCGATGAGCAGATCGTGAAGTCGGCAAGCCAAGGCACGAGCGCAGGCTGCGGGATACGAGTGCTTTCCGGCGAACGGACAGGGTATGCCTACACCGATAACCTGAACCCGGACAGGCTTTTGCATGCGGCACGGACAGCGGCACTGATTGCTTCAGGACCTGCGAAGCAGTCTGTACAGGGATTTACGGAAACCACCGCCGCAGATTTGTATCCGGTGCCACTGGGCGGGTTTGACCTGGATTTGGCGGCGCGCCTGGAGTTGATTTTGCGGGCCGACCGGGCGGCCCGGGCCTTCGATGCGCGAATCGTACAAGTGCGGGCAAGCTACAGCGAAGAGTTGCGGCGGATCCTGATTGCCGCATCGGATGGGGCATTTGCCAGCGACACACAACCCTTGTGCCGTCTGAATGTGTTTGTGATTGCAAAGGACGGCGCTCTCTCGACCAAAGGTGCGACGGGAGCCGGCGGACGAGGCGGCCTCGAGATTTTTTCCGCAAGCAAGAGCCCGGAACATCTCGCCCAGGAAGCAACCCGCGGTGCGATTCTGCAACTGGGTGCGGTGCCGGCACCAGCGGGTGAGATGCAGGTGGTGCTGGGCCCGGGATGGCCCGGAATCCTACTGCATGAAGCGGTCGGCCATGGACTGGAAGCGGATTTCAATCGCAAAGGAACCTCGGCATTTACAGGACTGATTGGTCGGCTGGTGGCAAGTCCCAAGGTGACCGTTGTGGACAACGGGACGATGATCGGGCGACGGGGCTCTCTGAATGTGGACGACGAAGGCTCGGCGACGCAGGAAACAGTGCTGATTGAGGGCGGTGTACTCAAGGGTTATCTCTCTGACAAGCTTTCGTCGCGATTGATGGGTATGCCGAACACCGGCTCGGGCCGGCGCGAGAGCTATCAATCGATTCCCATGCCGCGAATGACAAACACTTACATGCTGGCTGGTGAAGACGATCCACAGGACATTCTGCGCAGCGTGAAGCGCGGACTGTATGCGGTGAACTTCGGGGGCGGGCAGGTAGACATCACAAATGGCAAGTTTGTCTTCTCGGCCAGCGAAGCCTATCTGATCGAAGACGGCAAGATCACGGCGCCGGTACGCGACGCGACGTTGATCGGAAATGGACCCGAGGCGCTGAAGTTTGTGTCGATGGTTGGAAACGACCTGAAGCTCGATGAGGGGATCGGTACGTGCGGCAAAGATGGTCAGAGTGTGCCTGTGGGTGTTGGGATGCCGACCATCAAGCTCGACAAGATGACCGTTGGCGGGACGGGGCGCTAATCGATACCGCAGCTTGGTAGGCTCAAAATATGTCTGAATCCAATTCCATTGTCTCACCCGCTCTAAATCTAGACCTTGAAACGCTCGCCGCGGATGTTGTGGCACGGGCCGTAAAGGCCGGCGCGAGCGACGCTGAGGCTGTGGCACGTGAGGGTGATGAGTTCAGTGTGAACGTGCGCATGGGGCAGGTGGAAACGCTGAAAGAGTCAGGATCGCGCGCGCTAGGGTTGCGGGTGTTCCTGGGCAAGCGTTCGGCGTCGGCTTCTACGAGCGATCTGACGCCAGAAGGAATCAGGCTTTTGGTGGAGGGCGCGCTATCGCTGGCCAAAGTGACAGAAGAAGACGCGTTTGCGGGACTGCCGGAGGCGGGCGAATTCGGCCAGATTGAAGAGAATCAGCACCTGTTTTTTGAGGATGTCTATTCCCTTCCCGGCCCGGAGCGGATTGAGTGGGCAAGGCGGGCGGAGGCTGCGGCCCTGGCTGCCGATGCACGCATCACAAACTCGGACGGGGGCAGTTTTGATGCGGCAACAGGGCGCAAAGTGCTGGCCAATTCCCGGGGGTTTATTGGCAGCTACCGGACCAGCTATACCGGCGTTTCCGCGGCGCCTCTAGCGGTGGATGCCAACGGCACGATGCAGAGGGATGGGTGGTGGAGCGGCGCGCGAAGCTTTGGCCTGCTGGAATCGCCGGAATTGGTGGGCATGGAAGCCGCCAGACGCACGCTGCGGCGATTAGGTGCTCGGCGCGTGCCAACACAGCAAGTTCCTTTAGTCTTTGCACCCGAAGTCGCGCGGAGTTTGATCGGTTCCATTTTCGAAGCCGCATCGGGCGATTCGATCTGGAGGAGTGCGTCGTTTTTGGCGGGCAAGCTGGGCGAGACGATTGCGTCCGCGAATCTGACGATCATCGACGACAACATGATGTTGTTGCCAACAGGCGTGGGCGGCTTCGGGACATCGCCATTTGATGGAGAAGGATTGACTTCGCGGCGCACAGTGGTGGTGGAGCGGGGTGTGCTCCGCAATTACCTGCTGAATACGTACGCGGGACGCAAGCTGGGGATGAGATCAACGCACAACGCATCACGCGGCTTGGCCGGCGCACCCGGGATCGGATGCGGGAACCTGTTTCTGGAGGCGGGAACTTTGACGCCGGACGAGATCATCGAGGGTGTAGAAGCGGGGCTCTACGTCACGAGCCTGATGGGATTCGGGACGAACCTGGTTACTGGAGACTACTCCCGTGGCGCAACGGGCCTATGGATCGAAAAGGGAGAGTTGACACACGCGGTAGAAGAAGTGACGGTGGCTGGGAACCTGACCGATATGCTGGTGAACATCGCTGCAATCGGAAACGATCTCGTGTTTCGCGGATCGGTAGCATCGCCCACGTTGCGCATCGATGGAATGACGGTCGCAGGGGCGTGAAGGGTAAGAGGATGGCCGATGACGTATGGCCCTTCGATCGTCACGGGAGCAATTCTGCGTGATGCAAATGAAACAGATCGCCTTTGATCCGGCCTGGACCAAGGCCGCGCTCGAACAGATTCCGCATGGGGCGGCGGTCTTTGCGCTGTACGGAGCCGAGGCCAAGGACGAGCCTTACATCGGGCGTACGCCAAATCTGCGGGCCAGGCTGGAAAGGCTATTACAACCGTCTTTGAAGCATCCCAAGCGGCTGCAGCTTGCGGGCCGGGTGCGGCGCATAGGCTGGCGACTGACGGGGTCGGATTTCGAGTCGTTGCTTACGCAGTTCTCCCTTTTAGAAGAGATCTATGGCGAAAAGGCAATCGAGCGGATGCACTTGCGTGCGCCGGCCTTCATTCGCTATCTGGGTGGCAACGCCTATCCGCGCATTGTGGTGACGAACCGGCCAAGCCAGCGTGAAGCGGACTGGGCGTATGGACCGTTTGCATCGCGCGCGGCGGCCGAGCGTTTTGCCGAAGAGGTACTGAAGCTATTTTTGCTGCGACGCTGCACCGATGATCTCGATCCCAATCCAAGTCATCCAGGATGCGTGTATTCAGAGATGAAGATGTGCCTTGCTCCGTGCTACAAGGGCTGCACGGACGAGCGCTACGCTGAAGAGTCCGCGGCTGTAGAAAGCTTTCTGGCATCGCGAGGCGAGAGCAAGCTGGTGGTGCTGCGCGCAGAGCGGGGCAAGGCTTCAGAAAATCTTGAATTTGAGGACGCCGCGGCGTTGCACGCACAGGCGCAGAGGGTTGAAAGTGTTCGAGCGCTTGTCCCAGAGCTGGTGCGACCCATGAGCCACTTGCGCGTTGTGATTCTGCAGGCTTCGGCACAGCCGGATGAGGTTGCAGTGTTTCTGTTTGAAGAAGGCAGACTGCGCGGCCCGGTCGGGTTTTCAACACTCGGAATGCGAATCCAGAATGAGCGGTCAGGGTCGAGCTCCCTGTTTGCCCAGCCGTTGCCGTTGGAGCCGGTGCCGGAAGTCAACCCCACGGAAGAGAACGCACCCAAGCCGCCGCGAGGAATTCTGGAGGCTAGGATGGAGGCGGTTCTTGCAGAATTGTCGGAAGCGTTGGAAACGCCTCGACCAGTAGTCCGGCAGGCGCACCTGGCGTTGCTCAAGCGCTGGTACTACCGGCCAGAGGCGAAGCGGCCGGGTGAGATCTTCTTTCCCGACGATGAAGGAAGGCTGCCGGTGAAGGCCCTTCTGCGCGGAGTTGGGCGCGTGTTTTCTGCCGGAATGCACACTCCGGAGATTGCGGCTCCAAAGTCTTAGGCGGTCTTTCAGCGACAAGTTGGATGTCGACGAAGAGCACAATTCGCGCGCTGCTGGTGAGCGGCGGAAGGATGGCGAAAGGTCGAGCTCCCGATGTCGCGCGACTGATGCTGATGCAGCCGCGCGACGCGCGCCATGTGATTGAACTGCTTTGGGATGAGGACGCTGGCGTAGCCAATCGCGCAGCCGATGCTTTGGAGAGGGCGTCTCACCTGAAGCCGAAGTTGCTGCAGCCCTGGAAGGATGCCTTGCTAAGCCGGATGGCCGATGCATCGGAAAACAAGCTGCGCTGGAATCTGGCGCTTATGATTCCCCGGGTGAAATTGACAGTAGCGGAAGGGGATTGGGCGGCTGCAGTGCTTTGGCCCTGGCTTGAGGACAAGAGCTCGATTGTGAAGACGGCGTCAATGCATGGGCTGGCCGGGCTGACGCGATGGACCCCTGTGCTGATTCCCGCAGTCCTGGACATGCTGCGCATTCTGAGCCGCAGCGGTACGCCGGCGATGCGGGCAAGAGGGCGGATCCTGCTCAAGAAACTGGAGGCGCCTGAAAAGCCGGAAAAGCCCAGGATGAGCGCACTAATACGGCGCGGGCAGCGTGATCAATAGTGGTGCTTTGGCTGTTACACTGGCCGGGCGGGAAAGGGCTGCGTGAGATCCAATGGTTGAATTGTTGCCATCCATCTTGTCTGCGGATTTTGCGCACCTTGCGGATGAAGTTGCGGCAGCGGAGCGCGGTGGCGGCAGCGTGATCCATGTGGACATCATGGACGGACATTTTGTGCCCAACATCACAATCGGTCCCCTGGTTGTGAAGAGCCTGCGCAAGGCAACGAAGCTTCCGCTGGACTGCCACCTGATGATCGAGAACCCTGACGAGTTTATTCCGGCATTTGCCGAAGCAGGGGCGAACTGGGTGAGCGTGCACTACGAGGTGTGCCGGCACCTGCACCGGTCTCTGACACACATTGCGGACCATGGAATGAAGCCGGGGGTGGTGCTCAATCCGGCCACCCGGGTCGACTTTATCGTGGATATTCTGCCCTTGTTGCATCATGTGCTGATCATGAGCGTGAATCCGGGGTTTGGCGGGCAGGAATTCATCCCCTTTTCTCTCGAAAAGATCAGGAAACTGGCCGAATTGCGGCGGGATATGGGGCTGGCATTTAAAATCGAAGTGGACGGTGGGGTGGCTCACGACACGGTATCCCAGGTCGTCCAAGCAGGTGCGGACCTGCTGGTAGCGGGAAATGCTGTCTTTGGTGGCGGCCATCCGGAACGGGATGCACGTGCGCTATTGGAAGCCGCCCGCAGCGCGGCAGGCGAAGCGAATTCTCCCAGGGCAAGACGAGTTGCAGGCGGGCAGCCCAAGCGGCATGCGCGCTCAAAATGAGGTGGTATGAACCGGTTTTCCCAGAAGATAGCGTTGGCGACGTTGGCGATTTTTCTGTTTTCGGCAGTGGCAGCCGTGGCAAGCGACAAGCCGAAGAAGCCCAAGAAGAAAAAGAATGAGGATCTTAGCGCCAATCCTCTCGCGAACGTGAATTCGAAGCAGCCGGACAAAGTGCTTTTCGACAAGGCCATGACGTCGATGAAGAAAGGCCGCTACGACGTGGCCCGATTGACATTGCAGACCCTGCTGAACACCTACCCGGATTCCGAGTTCCGCATGCGCGCCAAGCTGGCAGTGGGCGACACCTGGTTCAAAGAGGGCGGCGCGGCGGCTTTGACGCAGGCTGAAGCCGAATACAAGGACTTTATAACGTTCTTCCCCAACGCGCCGGAAGCAGCGGAAGCGCAGATGAAGGTGGGAGACATTTATTACCAGCAGATGGAGAAGCCTGACCGGGACTACACCAATGCGCAGCGCGCCGAGGAAGAATACCGTGTGATGCTGAATCAATTTCCTGACTCCGCGCTGATTCCGCGTGCGAAACAGAAGCTGCGCGATGTCCAGGAGGTTCTGGCCGAGCGAGAATCGGAGATTGGACTTTTCTACGGGAGCCGTGAGAACTACTCTGCCGCGATTGCGCGGCTCGATACGGTAGTCGACACCTATCCTCTCTATTCGAAGAGCGACCAGGATCTGATCGGAATTGGCGATGCATATTCAGGCGAAGCCCGCCGCATGCAGTTGGCGCCAGGACTTCCGGGAGCGGTGCGTGAGCGCATGTATGCGATGTATATGGATCGCGCCGCCCAGGCATACAGCAAGGTGATTACGCGCTATCCCATGGCGCCGCACGTGGAAGATGCCCGCGACCGTCTGATTGCGATGAACCGGCCTGTTCCCGAGCCCACGGCAACGGCTGTGGCAGAGAGTGATGCAGAAGAGCGGAGCCGTCAGCCGCTGAGGTTTACCGACAAGACGCTCGACATCATCAAGCACGGCCCTTCGGTGGTGGAGGCGGTGCACGTCGGCGATCCTAGCCTTGATGATCCAAAGCGCACGATCGCCCCGGATGTTACGAAGGAAAACATCACCATGTTCAACGAGGCGATTGGCGCAAACAAGCCTGCAACAGCAGCCGCGGCGCCAACGGGCCCGAATGAGCCGCCTCGCAGTGATGCTCCTTCGACAGCGCCCGTGATGACCGCACCCGATGCTGGAACCGGCGTGGGCGTGCAGGTGGTGAATGCGCCGTCTGGGACGGCTGCCCCCGATCCCAATGCGGTGGTGAAGCCGGTAGGCCCGGTGAACACCGCGCTGCCTGCTGCGGAAACACCAGCCGCTGCACCAGACCAGATGAACGACATCAAGCCTGGGCAGGCGCCGACACAGACGGCTGCGGATGCCAAGAAGAAGGGCCCGAAAGCAGACCTGAACGACGAATCTTCGAGCAAAAAGAAAAAGAAGAAGGGCTTGGCCAAGCTAAACCCGTTCTAAGCTGAGACGCTTCCTTGAGAATGCAAAGGGCGCCGAAAGGTTGCGGCCTTTCAGCTTCGGGTGCCGGCCGGTGAGCGCTGCGCTCTATTGGCTTCCGGCTCTTGGGCCGGTGCCTACCAGTACGTCTGATTCCCGGCGGCAAATGGGGCCGCGTGCTGAAGGAAATGTGGGGAAGCTGATAAAGTAGGAGTCAGACCCATGCACAAACCCTCATGTTTCAAGGGGTTTGACGCTGACCCACGGGACCTCAGACAAAATCAATGCCTCACGACCTGCCCAAATCCTACGACCCCACGTCCATTGAAGATCGCTGGGCCGAATACTGGGTCCGCGAAAACCTGTTCGCGCAGCCGACGCCCAAAGCGGGCGAGGGTACGGCAGGGCCGGCCCAATTTTCAATTCTTTTGCCACCGCCCAACGTAACGGGCCGCCTGCACATGGGCCACATGCTCAACCAGACGGAGATGGACATCCTGACCCGCTGGCAGAGAATGAGCGGGCGGCGTGCGCTTTGGCTGCCGGGCACCGATCACGCTGGCATCGCCACCCAGATGATGGTCGAGCGGCAATTAACGGCCGAAGGAACATCGCGCCAGGCGCTGGGACGCGAAGCATTTGTGGACCGGGTGTGGGAATGGAAGCGGCACTATGGCGGGGCAATTCTTGACCAGATGAAGCGCCTCGGGGCGTCCGTCGATTGGCAGCGCGAGTACTTCACCATGGACGAGCGCCTGTCGGTTGCAGTACGCGAAGCCTTCGTCAAGCTCTATGAGCAGGAACTGATCTATCGCGGCGCTTACATCGTGAACTGGTGCCCGCGTTGCCAAACGGCGATCAGTGACCTGGAAGTGGTCTACGACGAGCACAAAGGACATCTGTGGGAGATCAAGTACCCGGTAATTGACGCCCAAGGCAAGGATAGTGGCGAGTTTTTGACGATCGCCACGACGCGACCGGAAACGATGCTGGGCGACGTAGCCGTGGCCATACACCCCGAGGATGAGCGCTATCTGCAACTCCACGGGAAAAAGCTTCGCTTGCCTCTGATGGACAGAGAGATTCCCATCATTCTGGATGAGTGGGTGAGCCGCGATTTTGGCACCGGCGCAGTGAAGGTGACACCGGCGCATGATCCCAACGACTTTGCGCTGGGCCAACGCCATCATCTCGCTTCAATCAATGTGATGGACGATTCTGCCCACATCAACGAAGCGGGCGGGCCTTACAAGGGACTGGAACGCTTTGCTGCCCGCCGAAAGATTGTCCAAGACCTCGAAGAGACGGGTTTACTCGGCGGCATCAAGGATCATGTCCATAATGTCGGGCACTGCGACCGCTGCAAGACGGTAGTCGAGCCGCGTCTCAGTTTGCAGTGGTTCGTCAAGATTCAGCCGCTGGCAGATAAAGCGGTTGCCGCCGTGAAGGAAGGTCACATCCGGTTCACGCCAGAGATGTATCAGAAGACCTACCTGAATTGGATGGAGAACATCCACGACTGGTGCATCTCCCGGCAATTGTGGTGGGGCCACCGGATTCCGGCGTGGCACTGCGCTGTGTGCCACAAAGTGACAGTGGCGCGCGAAGATCCGACCCAGTGTACGCATTGCGGATCAGAGAAGATTGAGCAGTCGACCGATGTGCTGGATACGTGGTTCTCATCGGGACTGCTGCCAGTTTCAGTGTTTGGTTGGCCGAACCTTACTGCGGAGAATCGCGCAGACTTTGACACGTTTTATCCGACCAGCCTGCTCGTGACCGGCTTCGACATCCTGTTCTTTTGGGTGGCGCGCATGATCATGATGGGCTGCTGGTTTGCGGGCGACGTGCCGATGGCTGATGGATCGCCGCGCACTCTGGCCGATTCAGTGCCATTCCGCGAAGTCTACATTCATGCGCTGGTGCGCGACGCTAACCGCGAGAAGATGTCAAAGACCAAGGGCAACGTAATTGATCCCATCGAGATTGTGAAGGAGTATGGGACGGACGCGGTGCGCTTCACGCTTGCCTCAATGGCTTCGCCCGGAACGGACATTGCGTTCAACGTGGCGCGAACCGAGGGTTATCGCGCATTTGCGAACAAGATATGGAATGCAGCCCGATTCATTTTTATGAACGTGGACCGGGCGGCGGAAGTCGGCATATCGGCGGGCAGGGCTGCGCTGGGAGCAATGCCGTCGGTTCCAACCGATGCACCGCTCGAAGCACGCTGGATTGTGGCAGAACTTAACGCGATGACCGCCAAAGTGAATCAATCACTAGGCGAATATCGTTTTGACGACGCCGCGCATGGGATTTATCAGTTCTTCTGGGGCAGCTTCTGCGATTGGTATCTGGAGATCGTGAAGTTGCGTCTGGATTTCTCTGAGTCGGCCGATAAGGAGAGGACCAAAGCCGCGCTTGCGACACTGATGCAGACTTTCGAGGCATCGTTGCGGTTGCTTTCCCCCTTCATGCCGTTTCTGACGGAGGAAATCTGGCATGCGATTTATGATGGCGGCCCTCCGGCGAAGTCTATTGCGCTGACGCGGTATCCGATGGCCAAAGCTGCTGCTGACCAGTCTGCGCTGATTGCCATGGCATTTTTGCAGGAATTGATTGTTGAAGTGCGCGCCTTGCGGAAGGAAATCGGCGTAGAGGAGAAGGCTGTGATTCCGATTGAGGTGCGGGCCACGGGGCCGATGCAATCGATTGTCACAACCAATAGCGCAATGATTGAGCGGCTGGCGCGGGTGAGCGAAGTACGTGCCGTCGAAGCAATCAGTGCCGGACTGGCGAAACACTCGACGGCAAATTTCGATGTGGCAGTGGTCTACGAACGCACCATCGACGTCGCCGCCGAACGCGACCGTCTGAAGAAAGACATCGCAAGATATGAGAAGAACATCGCCAATGCAGACCGGCAGCTGGGCAACGAGGGATTTCGATTGAAGGCGCCGGCGCATGTTGTGGATGGGCTGAAGAAGCAGCGCGAAGAAAACGTGCTTTTGCTTGAGAAGGCGCGTGCGGCGCTGGCCGCGCTGCCCCCCGAATAGAGCCGCCGAATGCCCTGCTCCTGCCGCCAGTGCGAAGAGCACGCTAAAACGCTCGGTCTTGCGCGTAGGTGGCTCTCGCGGGCGGCGCTGCGCAAAGCCTTCCGAACTGAGGCCAAGCGATGGCACCCCGACCGGTTTGAAAATGAGCCGGTGAAGCGGGCGGACGCCGAGGAGCGCTTCAAACTGGTCCAAGTTGCTTACCGCGAACTCTGGGAGCACTTGGAAAGCCCGGTGGCGACGGAGCCGGAGCCGGTTCCGCAGGAAGTCGAAGTACGAGTTAAAACGCCGAAGAGCCCCGAGCCACCGCCGATTTTCTTCGTTGGGGCACCCGGCTGCTACACTTGGCCCCATTTCCCTCGAGCGGTCGCCGAAATCATTGCAGGACATCTACAGGAGACGGAGCGGGCGCTCGCCTTTATCGACCTTTCGTATCGTGGAGCGGGCCAGAAGGGTCCGGCGCAGTACCTTTTGCTGACAAGCTACAGGCTGTTTTTCCGCAATCATCTCTTCATCGTTTCCCTGCTCTGGTACACCGACTTGGGGGAGATTCGCCTGGTAGATCAATTTGAGGGCGGAAAACAGGGAATGTGGCAAAGAATCGTGGAAACATTTTCGGGAATCCAACAGAGGTACGCGCTCGAGATCGACCGGCACACCGGCGCACTTTTTTGCACCTTGACAGGCGAGCTAGATGACAGCGTGAAGAAAGTTGTTTATAACTTTCTTCGGCAAGCGAAAAATCAAAGCGGAATCTGAAACACCAGGAACCAACATGGATTGGAAGAGCGGCCGGATTGACACATTGCTGGAGCAAGCCTTGATTGAAGACAAGGCCGCCAGCGATGCAACCACGAATGTGACCATTGACCCGGCTTTGCGCGCGTCCGCTTCGATTCTTGCGCGTCAGGAGATGGTGGTAGCAGGGCTGGGCGCCGTGCCGCGATTCCTCGAGATTTTTGCACGGCTGGACCAACGTCCTCAGGCGCACAACCGCTTTGAGGTGGTCAGCCATCCTGAGATTTTTGACGGTGTACGTGTCCACGGAGGGCAGGTGCTGGCCGTCATTCGACACAATGCACGCGTGTTGCTCAGCTGCGAGAGGGTAATTCTTAACCTGATGCAGCATTTGAGTGGGATCGCCACCCTGACTCGGCAGTACGTTGACGCGATCCAGGGGACGAAGGCGCGAGTGCTGGACACGCGCAAGACGGTGCCCGGCCTGCGGGCGCTGGAGAAGTATGCCGTACTGTGCGGCGGCGGAACAAATCACCGGCTGGATTTGTCGTCGGCCATTCTAATCAAGAACAATCACATTGCGCTGGGAGGCGGATTGCGCGCTGCACTGACACACGCACTGGAGCGCCGGCAAAAAGGCCAGCGGGTTCAGGTGGAAGTTCGCAGCCAGCGCGAACTGGAAGAGGCTCTGGAATGCGGCGCAGAGGCGATCCTGCTGGATAATTTGACGCCGGCGCAAGTTAAGATCGCGGTTGAGCGCATCCGGGGGGAGAAGCGCTGGATTCCGATCGAAGCGTCCGGGGGCATTTTGCTGGATAACATACGTGCCTACGCAGAAGCAGGCGCCGACTTCATCAGTGTAGGCGCGCTGACGCACTCGGCCAAAGCGGCCGACATCTCAATGAGCATCGTGGCAGAGCCGAGCTAAGCGTGTTTGACCTGAAGGCTCTGAATAACGCGCTCGCCGGTACGATCTTTGCGGGCAATCTGCATTTTGAGCGCGTCACAGGCTCGACCAATACCGACGCCTTGGCTGCAGCGCGCTTGGAAGCACCAAATGGATCGGTGTTTTTCGCCGATGAACAGACGGCTGGACGTGGACGCGGCGATCACCGCTGGGAATCGAATGCCGGATTGGGACTGTATGTGAGTGTGTTGCTCAGGCTGCCACTTCCGGCGGAGCGATTGCAACTGTTGCCGCTGGCTTCAGGGCTGGCAGCAGGAGACGCAATTGCGCGCGCCAGCGGATTGCGGGCTGATCTGCGCTGGCCAAATGATCTGCTCATCGGCAACCGCAAAACGGGCGGCATCCTGGTGGAATCAAAAACCGATGGAACACAGTTGGCGTTCGCGGTGGTCGGCATGGGCATCAACGTGCACCAACGAAGCTTTGCCGAAGGACTGGCAACTCCGGCGACGTCTCTGGACATCGAAGCGGGGCGCGCGATCAGCCGCCAGTCGTTGCTGTTAGCCCTGCTAGAATCGCTGGAGCGCGAGGCGCAGGCGTTGACCGCTGAAAGCGCTGCCAAAGCTATCTCAGCGCGGCTAGAAATGAGTTCCACGTGGGTGCGAGGACGCAAGGTTGAGGTACACGGCCCACAAGCCTGCGTTGGAGTAACGGATGGGCTGGATGAGGACGGATTTTTGCGCGTGAAGACTGCCGGCGAGGTTGTAACGGTCAGGACCGGTGGCATGCGCGAAGCAACGGCGAGTTGAAAAACCATGCTGCTAGCTCTGGATGTAGGCAATACGAATACGGTGCTGGGGCTTTATGATCTCGACTTGGAACCGGCAAAGCTGGCGGCGCACTGGCGTGTGACCACGCATCGCACACAGACTGTCGACGAATACGGTGTCTTTTTTGTGAACCTGTTCGAACTGCACGGGATGTCCCCAAAGCAGGTCACCCATATCATTATCTCTTCTGTAGTGCCGCCGGTGGAATCAACGCTTCGACAGGTGTGCGAAGCTTATTTCCATCTTGAACCGCTGTTTGTGGAGCCTGGGATCAAGACAGGAATGCCGGTGCTTGTCGACAATCCCACGGAATTGGGCGCAGACCGATTGGCCGATTGTATAGCTGCAGTCGAGAAATATGGCGGCCCGTGCATTGTGGTGGATTTTGGAACAGCGACGAAGTTTGAGGTGATCTCGGAACGCGGTGAGTACCTTGGCGGCGTGATTGCTCCTGGCCTGGGACTGAGCGCGGACGCGCTGTTTTCTCGCGCTGCGCTCTTGAGCCGAGTGGATATCAAGCGGCCAGCGAAAGTGGTTGGGACCAACACTGTAGGGCACCTGCAGAGCGGTCTCTATTACGGGTACATCGGCCTAGTGGATGGAATTCTGGAGCGCATCTTCGAAGAAATCGGGGCGAAGCCGCGCGTGATTGCAACGGGCGGTCTTGCCCGCATGGTGGCGGCGGATTCCCGATACATCAGCGAGATTGACGACATGCTGACGCTCGACGGGCTGCGCATTCTATTCGAGCGGAACCGCAACGTGAGGCTCCGTGGGCGAGCTCGTTGAAAGCGATCCCGTGCGGAATAACTACTTCAACTACTTCACCGAAATCGAAGAGCGCTTTCAGAAGCGGCGCGGCTCAGTGTTGCTGCTCTCCACACTTGATTGGGCGCTCATCGAATCCTGGCAGGAAGCGGGAATTCCGCTGGAGGCCGTGCTCCGAGGCATTGACACGGCCTTTGACAAGTATGACGCGCGGCAAAAGCGCGGACGCATGCGGCGCGTGAATGGACTGGCCTGGTGTGCGCAGGCGGTGATGGATGCATCGGAAGAACTGCGTGAAGCTGCTGCAGGTTCAGAATACGCAACGCGCGAGCAGCCTCCCTCAGGATTCGAGCACGAACACATTGCAGCGCATCTTGAAGCTGCGGCGCAGGCGCTGGCTGCAGCAACAATTGCACCCAAAGCCTGCAAGTCAACGGCGGACCGGCTGCGCGAATTGGCATTGGAGGTGCGTGCAGAGCCGAAAGCGGGATCTGGTGCGAAAGAACTGGAGGACTTGGAGCGAACGCTAACCGTCCTGGAAGAGAAACTGTTTGCCGAGCTCACTGCTGCCGCGCCGGAAGATTTGCTAGTTGGACTGAAAGAGCACGCCGCCCGTGAACTCGCTCCATACAAGAGCCGCATGGGGGCGGTGCAACTTCGACAGGTGGAACACCAGTTTGTGACTAAGCAATTGCTGGTGCGCTATGGGCTTCCGCGTCTGAGCCTTTTCTATATGAGCCAGCAATGAGCGATCGTCCTGCACAATTGGTGCGAATCGAGAAGCCGGTTTACGGCGGCGCTTGCCTTGCGCGGATCGAGGGCAAAGCCGTATTTGTCCCGTTGTCGCTGCCCGGCGAAGAGGTGCGAATTCACATTTTGGAGGATAAGGGCGGCTACGCGCAGGCAGAGATCAATGCGATTGTCGACGCCTCGCCGGATCGCATAGTTCCAGGCTGCCAGCATTTTGGCATATGCGGTGGCTGCCACTACCAGCACGCGGACTACGCGACACAACTCGCGATCAAGCAGGCGATTCTGCGCGAAACACTAAAGAGGGGCGGTGTGTGCGCGCCTGAAGTGATCGAAGTTTTGGTGGGAGAGCAGTGGGGCTATCGCAATCGCATACGATTGGCCTTCAATGCACAGGGCGAGATTGGATATCGCGGTCGGCGATCTCATGCAGTGGTTCCGATTGCGGAGTGCCCGATTGCCGCGCCGGTATTGCTTGAAGCGGCCAAGGCTGTGACCGAGGTTACGCGGCAGATCGCACCGAGGTTGCGTCCGACGGAACTCGCACTCTTTTGCAACGCGGAGGAGACTACGATCTTGGCAAGTCTGTTTATCCGCCAGGCTGAAAGAATTCCCTTCGATGACATTGCTCGCCTTTCTGCAGTGCGCATTCCCGCCATCAAGGGATTTGAACTCCTGGTCGAGGAAAATCGAGTACGCGAGCCACGCTGGGCGGGAAGCTGGGGAGACAAGGCACTCCTTTATCTCGCTTCAGGCTTCGATTACAGGGTGGACCAGGGTGCATTCTTCCAGGTCAATCTCGAATTGGTCGATGCGCTGGTGGAACGAGTGACAACAGGGCGCTCCGGCAAGTTGGCGTGGGACTTGTTCGCCGGAGTGGGCCTGTTCGCCCATAAACTTGCAGGCAGCTTTGCGAAGGTGGAGGCGGTGGAGTCTGATCCGGCTGCACTGCCCGGACTGACTGCGAACTTGAAAGGAACATCAGGAACCGCTGTGCGTTCGGACACGCTTCAATTTCTGCGGCAGAGGGTAGGGAAGGCGCGGCCGGAGTTGATTGTTGTTGATCCTCCGCGAACCGGCTTGGGCAAGGACATTACTCAGTTACTAGCTGAGGTCGCAGCGCCCGAACTTGTGTATATTTCGTGCGATCCGGCAACTCTGGCACGCGATTTGAAAATGCTGCTGGCTGCTGGCTACAAGATCGGTTCCGTCACGCTCGCAGATCTCTTCCCTCAGACCTTCCACATGGAGACAGTAGTTACATTGCAGCGTGCCTGATAAGCTTAGAGATAAGCGTTCAGTGCAAGAGCAATGCAGCAGAGGCAGTTGAGTCACGGGCCCGTAGTGTCTTCTGGTTGGTCTTCAAATCTGAGGATCTACTCAAGCGCGATACCCCTGTTTCAAGCGGCGTGGCTATTTGCGGCAGGCATTTTGCTTACGCGGTTTGCGTGGCTTCGACCGACCGTGGTGCTGATCGCACTCGTGCCTGTAGCGACACTTTGCTGGATTGCGGCGATTCGCGCGCAGCGCGTGGTCTGGATTCCGCTGGCGGCGCTTTGGTGTTTGCTGGGCACATGGTGCGCCGAAGTCGAGCCAAGACCGGCCCCGGCACCAGAGATCGCCGCACTCTCGGATGGCCTTTTGCGCTCGGTCGAAGGCACGGTCGCAGATGCGGCGTCGGTTCGCAGCGAGACCTTGGACGGCATCGATGAGCCTTCGAGCGCAGTTGATTCGCAGCGAGTGGATCTGCTCGTCTCAAATATTGAGATTGTGACTGACGAAGAAGACACGCAGTCCCCGACGAACGGCAAGGTACGGTTGACGGTTCGTTGGCCGGAGCGAATAACTACCAATCCGTTTCGTTGTGGGGAGCGAGTGCGCGCAGTGGTGCGCCTGCTGCCGGCGGAAGTCTATCGTGATCCCGGAGTATGGAACCGGCAAGACTATCTGCTTGATCAAGGCATAACTTCGACCGCGTCGGTGGATGTGGACCACGTCGAGTTGCTGAATGGCACGCTTGAAGAGTCTCTGGCCTGCAAGATAGCCGCACTGCGATCTGCAGCGAGCGACCGTCTCTTGGGACTGCCTGCGCAAATGCAGCACACGCCCGGATTCTTCCGAATGGGCGCGGAAGACGTGGCGATGCTAACAGCAATGACGACTGGCGATCGAACCTATTTGACTCATACGCTGCGCGTAGGGTTCGAGCAAACGGGATCCTTCCACATGCTTGTAGTCTCGGGGTTTCATCTGGCGATTGTGGCCGGATGTCTTTTTTGGGTTGCCCGACGACTTCGAATACCGCGAGTCCCTGCGACACTCTGGACAATTGCTGCTTCGTTTGCCTATGCGGTTTTCACGGGATTCGCCACTCCCGTGCAACGGTCTCTCGCGATGGTGACTCTCTATCTGCTGGGGCAGCTCGTCTACCGGGATCGGAATCCTCTGAACATCATCGGCTTCGCGACGTTATGCCTCCTGGTGGTAAGCCCGCGCAGCTTGTTTGATTCGGGATTGCAAATGACGCTCCTGGCTGTGATTGCAATTGCCGGTGTGGCTGCTCCGCTGCTGCAGGTTACCGTCCATCCGTATGTGAATGCGGCGCGCGATCTGAAAGTCACCGCCATCGATGCCCAACTGGAGCCGCGGCTAGCCCAGTTTCGTGTGGTGCTGAGGATGCTTGCGGCTCGAATGCAACGGGCAGTTTCGCGATTTGCAGCATGGCGCGCTCTACCATGGACGGTGCGCTTCGCGCTTCGGTGCATTGAGCTGGTGGCAGTTTCCGTGACAGTCGAGCTGGCGATGACTCTTCCTATGGCGATGTATTTCCATCGCATTACGGTCTTTGCGCTGCCGGTGAATCTGTTGCTCCTGCCGCTGCTGGCGGTGCTCATGCCAGTGGCGTTGGCGACACTGCTCGCGGTGGTCGTGTGGCCTGTCGTATCATTGGCTTCCGCGATGGCAACAGCCGCTCTTTTGCATTCTGGTGTCCTGCTGGTGCACTTTTTCGGCTCGCTCAGTTTCAGCGATCTGCGCATCCCGGCCCCTCTGCTGTGGCAATCCTGCGGCTTCTGCGTCCTGCTGACTGCAGCAATCGTTCTTGCGCGCGGAGGGCGCTGGCAGCGTCGCGCGGCCTGGATGACAATCGTGCTGGCTGCGACTTGCGTGGTTGCACCATGTCCCATTGATCACCCGCGCAATGCACTGATGGTGGAAGCAATCGACGTGGGACAGGGCGACTCGCTGCTCCTGATTACTCCGGACGGAAAAACTCTGTTGGTCGATGGCGGCGGTCTCGGTGGAGGGCCGCGCCAAGCGAGACAGGGTTTTGACATTGGAGAAGAAATCGTTTCGCCCGCTCTTTGGGCGCGAGGCATCCGCAAGCTCGATTTTGTCGCGCTGAGCCATGCACATTCCGACCACATGGGCGGATTACCCGCAGTGCTGCGGAACTTTCATCCAACGGAGTTATGGGTTGGCAACAATCCGCCTGTGCCAGCGTACGCTGCATTGCTTGATGAGGCGCGGAATCTCCAAGTGAAGTTACGCTCACTGCGAGCCGGCGACGAAGTCGCTTTCGGCGCTGCGCAGGTGAACGTGGTGGCGCCATTCCGCGATTACCAACCGGAAACCGAGCCCGGAAACAATGATTCTCTGGTGTTGCATGTTGCCTACAAGAAGACTTCGGTCCTGCTCGAAGGCGATGCGGAGGCACCGATCGAACGGGCGATGCTCAGCGAATCAGGGCTTGCAAGCACGCTACTAAAAGTGGGACACCATGGAAGCGTGACGTCGACGCAGCCAGAATTTCTGGCGCGGGTTGCGCCTCAATGGGCGGTGATTTCGTGCGGGTTGGGTAACCGATATGGGCACCCGCGCGCAGAAGTGCTCGCGGAGCTTCAGGCCGCACATGTTCGAACATTTTCGACTGACGTTGACGGCGCCACGTGCTTTGAATTGAACGGAGCAACTGTGGTGCCAGAGGAGAAGTGCCATGATAAACGGTTGCCCTAAAACGAGAAACGGACCCCGAACTGGAACTGACGTTGCCGGTAGAAATCGGTTGCGTTGATATTGAGAGGTTGTCCGAATTCAGTCTGTCCGGATTTTAGGCCCGTGAGGAAGTTGAGACTCGGCAATCCGCCACTCGGAGTTCCGGCCTCGATGGTGTACCCGACCGTTTCAAGTTCCGTTACATTGCGGTGGTTCAGCAGATTGAAGGACTCAGCGAGCAGCTCGAGTTTGCGCATCTCGCCCAAATTAAAGTGCCGCGCGATGCGGAGGTCGGCCTTCCATGCGGGAGGATAACGATAGGTGTTGCGGCCCACACCATAGATCCGATTGTCACCGCCGTATCCATTGATCCCGGAAGCCAACGCGACGATTGCTTCGCCCGAGGCACCAAACTCTTTCGCTAAAGTGCCGGAAGTCCGCATGCTGTATGGTAGGCCGCTTTGAAAGTTCCCGAGGCTGGAGACCAACCACCCATTTGCCAGGCGCCCAGCCAGGTCGCGAGTGGTCCATCGAGGTTCATAACTGAGAGATGCAGATGCCGATTGGCGAACATCGAGGTCACTCGCCCCATATTCCTCCCGGAAATTGGTGGGGTCGAAGATGCTGGGCGCAGCGACGCTGGTGCTTTCGTTGGGGTTCCAGTCAGCGGCATGAGCGAAAGTATAGTGCGCTCTGAACGTCAGTCCGCGATAGCTATTGCGTGTGATCCGCACGACTGCAGCTTCATAGGTGGCGTTGGCACGGCTTTCGAGTAGGAGAATTTGCTGATAGTTGGGATTGATGCGACCCGCACTACCCGGTTGTGAGTTCGATGAGGGCCAAGACGCAAAGAATGGCACGGTGATCCGCGGCATTTTCAATGGACCGGACCCATTGCCATCGATGATGGCATACGTAATTGTCTGAGGGTTCACAGACAGATCAAGGTTGTCGTCGGATGCGACCGGGAGGCGACGAGTGAGGCTCGCGACTCCGCTGATATCCACATGCAGGTGGCCTGGAAGAGTCTCGTCAATTGACGCCACTGCTTGGTGCGCTTCACCATTGCGGAAACTCGCACTCATTTCGACCACGCCCGGCTTGCGATCCGTCCCCGGCTCGCCTGCCAATGCATAGGGGAATGGTGGCGCACCTCCCGAAAGAAGGTTATCGGTCGGACGGAGGAAGAAGTTCAAATCGCCTTTGGGAGAACCCGTCTGGGTCAATGCGGTTTCCAGGGTAGCGTTTGGCGTGCGTCCGAAGTACATGCCGTAACCGAGATGAAAAACTGGCCAGCGACTGTCGGGTTTTCCCCACGCGAATCCCATACGTGGTTCCCATTCGTTGCCGAGCGAAGGTAATTTCTGAGTAAGCGGAAGCGCAGGATTGTTCAGCAGGCCTATAGGTGGCGGAGTTTGCTGGCGCTCCCAACGCAGGCCGGCGGAGAACAGCAGTTGCTTGGGGCCATGCCAGCGCGCGGACACATAGCCAGCCCACTCCGTTGTACGCAACCACCAATTGGCTGGGCCCAAAGTCTGCTTGTACCAGGAGTAGCAGGGCAGATAACCGAGACCATGTAATGTGCCCGAAGAATCGCGCCATGATTTGCCGGTTTGGTCGCAGTTGTGCTGATCGAGTGGGTTGAGCTGGCCGTTGAGTCCGAACGCCGCAAATGACAGCGCGTCTGAAGCGAAGTTTTGAACGCTGGAGTAATCGTACGTACCGGTCTCGTCGCGCAGAAGTGTAGTGGAATCGGTGTTCTGGCGCAAATCGAGGCCAGCTTTGACTTCAAACGATTGACGAGTCCATGCGATTTGTTCCTGGCCCTGATAGAGATGCTCGTCGGGATAGCTGCCAGGACCAAACCGAGCCGGATTGCCGATGGTGAAACCGTAGCGCGAATCGACAACGATCTGGGGTAGCCGGCCCCAGGAGTTGATGTTGAGAGTTTGCTCATAAGGCGAGGGTGTTTCAGCCGGATATCTGACATCGTGCCTCCCAAACGAGCCCAGCGTGACTGCAAGGAGATGCGTCGATAGGCTTTGCTGCCAACGTGCAAGTCCCCATTGTTCGTTCAAATCACTTGAACCGAAACTGTGCGAACCATAGGGTTCGGAGATGCCCGGAAGTCCGCTGCCAGGAGCATCGAGGACTGTATTCGTCCCTTCCAACGTAAACGTGGAACGCGGAGTAAATGACCAATCGGTGCGGCCAAAGCCAGTAATCTGCGTGGACGAACGCGGTGCGGGCCCGAGCAGACCGTCGAGAGTCTGCAGCATCGGTGTGTAGGCAAGAAGTCCTGCAGATATGGGGTCGGCGCTGTTGAGACCGAGGCGCGCGCTCAGTACCTGCATCTGGTCATTCGAGGGCTGAGCGAAGAAGTCATCCGGATGCTTGACCGTGGAAACCCCGGGATCGTCGCGGTCGCTACCATCCAGCGCGGCAAACCAGTAAAATCTCCGGTGTATGCCAGCTCCTGCACCGAAACTCCAGGAAATTGAGCGATCTTCAGGCGTATAAGGCAAAGCTTCGAAGATCGGAATGGTTGTGCTGGTTGCGGGTCCGGATTGCCGAGTCCATTGCGTGAAAGGGTTCTGCGCGCCCCAGAGATCTTGACGCGTAAAAAACGATGCACGACCGTGAAATCCGTCTGCGCCGCGACGGGTTATAACCTCGGATCGGGTTCCCATGCCGCGGAGCAAGGTTGCTTCGTCACCCGAGGCAAACTGCACCGCTCGCAACACAGTGTCTGTTGCACCCGGACCGAGCAGAGACTCGCTTGAAGCGCTGCGCCCGAAACTTCTTCCGCCAAAAGCGAGACGAGTGCTCGCGCCGTCAACTGTGATTTCTGAAGGCGGTTGCGCGGTGTAGGCGAGAGTCCGGCCATTCACATTTTCAGGGAGCACTGCAAGAGATGGCGAAACGACACTCTTCCAATCCCGGTTTGCCAAAGGAAGCATGTCCACCTCGGCGGACTGCATGGAAATGTGGTCTTGTGCTGACGCTTCGTCCGGTCTTTGCAGATTGCTGTTCGCTGATCCAAGCCCGATTGCTGTTTGAGCGGCGAGCCCCACAGCTCGAATGAGCGTTGCCTCCATCACGGCAGAGCCAATTGATGTCGAAGAACCGACGACAAATGGCGTCGACGGCAATTTAACCAACGCCTCTTGCGGTAATTCGGCAATAGCGCTGCCGCCGGTGAGGGCAACGATGTCGTGGCGGATCTCTGTTGGCGGAGCGGGTACAAATTTCGCGGGCGGAAGAACCCCTGTTCCCGCCAATGCAGGACTGACTGCCACAGGAACTGAGATTTGACTGGAAGGATTGATTTGCGTGAAGGTTGCGGGAGCGCCGTTTCCCGCTCCGTGCGTGGCTGCCGGTGACTGGCGGAAAGGATCGGCCTTCGCCAGAGTGATCGGACTGAGGGCGACCGCAGCCAAAATTCTCGCTTCGTGACCCGAAACGACGAGGATGCCTCGGAGGCTTCCTTCGCCCAACATCGAGGACTGGGCCTCCAGGGTGTATTCACCCGGGTCAAGCGAGGCGAAACGAAAAGAGCCACCGCGAGCGGTGGTTGTGCGCGTTTCCAAACCCGTGTTCCGATTGCGGACGAATACAGTGACACCCTCAAGCGGGCGCGAGTGAAGGTCGGTAAGCTTGCCGGCAAGCGATCCCGCCGGCGCTTGTGCCCATGAACCTAATGCGATGCATGCTGTCAAGAGAGCGGTTATTCCCCGCAGCGACTTCGTCCAAACACATCCCGTCATAGGGCCCTTGCTCAAGCGTCCGTTCGCGAGGCAGACTTCGCTTTCAGGGTTGGTTCTGCGGGCTCCTGCTTTCGCCGTTACAGAACTCGCACAGAACGCTCCATGTCTGAAAGAGCGCCCCGTGCTCACCTTGAAACTGAAGTTGACGGGGATTCTACGGCAGCGCCTTTCAACTTTTAGGTGACCCGAGACACAGATCAAGAAGATATGCCACTCTCGTTGATTTCAAGGACTTGGCAATGCCCAATTGGCAGGTCCGGTACACTAAAAAGGGATCTCGGACGGGTCAATCCGATTCCGGGCGTCCGCATCTTGTATGAAGGTTGAATTACTGATTCTCCTATGTTTATCGATGAGGCAAAGATTCGCGTAAAAGCCGGCGACGGCGGAAATGGCTGCATGGCTTTCCGGCGGGAGAAATTTGTGCCGCGCGGTGGGCCTTCAGGCGGCGACGGCGGCCGTGGCGGCGACGTGATCATGGAAGCATCGCAGCGCCACAACACGCTAATTCACTTCCGTTACAACCCGGAGCACAAAGCGGTGCGCGGCGAGCATGGCATGGGATCGAATTGCACGGGCCAGGATGGCGACTCGATCATTCTTCAGGTGCCGGTGGGCACGGCGCTCTACGACCAGGCAACGGGCGAGCTTGTGTACGATTTTCAGACTCCTGATGAGCGTCTGGTCGTTGCCAAGGGTGGCCGCGGTGGACGGGGGAATCAGCACTTTGCAACCAGCACGCATCAGGCTCCGCGCGAGCACGAGTTGGGCAGAGCCGGAGAAGAGCGCCTCTATCGCCTGGAATTGAAACTCCTGGCTGACGTGGGACTGGTGGGCTTTCCCAATGCCGGGAAATCAACGCTGATCTCACGCATCTCGGCGGCCAAGCCCAAAATTGCCGACTACCCATTCACCACATTGGAGCCAAACCTGGGAGTTGTGAGTGTTGGCGAAGAACCCCACCGAGAGTCGTTTGTGGTCGCGGATATGCCCGGGTTGATCGAGGGAGCTCACCTTGGACAGGGATTGGGAACTCAGTTTCTACGCCATATTGAGCGTACCCGGCTGCTGGCCCATCTGGTAGATGTCTCGGATGCTTCGGGCAGACCCGACCCGGTGGAAGATTTCAAGACGATCAATCAGGAGCTGGTCAATTTTGGCAATGGTCTGAACGAGAAGCCGATGATCGTGGTCGCGACCAAGATTGATGCCGGCAATCCTGAAAAGCTGAAGAAGCTGAGCGCGCACGCCAAGCGGCGAAAACTGGAGTTTCACGCGGTATCTGCAGTTACGGGCGAAGGAATCGATGAGCTGAAGTGGGCGCTTGCCAAGCGGCTGCGGCCCAGCGAAGTGGTTGTTTAATCCTCGATCGTCAGATGCGGGGTTCCGATTCTGTGGCCCTTCACTACACAATGGCGCGTTCTTTCACCGTCAGATATTGATTCAGCACCGTGGAAGTGAGCGACTCCGGGTTCAAGTTGAGCGTAAGCGCTCCTTGCTCGTGCAGGCGAGCCAATAGAATCTCGCGGCGTCCAGCCATTTCCTGTGCGGCGGCAGCGCGAAACATCTGTTCGACGCTCTTCGGTCGAGCACCGGCAATCAATTCCACCTCTGGCTGCGCCATGGCGACAAAGAGAAGGACGTGGCGGCGCAGAAGCTGAACTGCACCATCGATCACTTCGGGCCGCATGGCGGACTCGGCAAGATCGGTGATCCAGAGGATCAGCGCCCGGCGCGGCTGGAGTCGATTCAGCGTTGCGGTAGCACGCAGGTGGTCAGCCTCACTGGACTCGGCGCGAACTTGCGCAAGCGCTTCAATGAGCTGGCGCATGTGAGCTCCGCCGCGGCCAGGAAGAATGCGCTGCTGCATTCCCTGTCCATAAGCGAGAAGGCCTACCCGATCGTCAGAATAGAGCGCTAGCTGGGCGAGTGAGACAGCAGTGGTACACGCGAAGTCGAGCTTCGAGTGTACTCGCAAATGTGGCGCGTCGGACGGCATTGCAGAACGGCCAGGCGTGACCGCAGCGACGCGGGAGCGCATAAGGCGGCCACAATCCAGGACAATCCAAACCGCTTGACTGCGCTCGGTCTGATATTGGCGGGTGATGGGGGTGCCGCGGCGCGCAGTTGCGGTCCAGCAGATGTCTCGCAGGTCATCGCCTTCGCGGTATTCCCTCAGGCTTTCAAAATCGCGGCCAAGGCCGCGCTGGCGCGCCTGACGAAGCTGTAGATCAATCTGCCGACTGCGCGCGAGGAATATCTGCTGCTCCTCTCCTGCACGCAGGGCTGGATAGACACGCACGGTCTGCTGAAGTGGCGAGCGTGCCCAGCGCTCGGCCAAGCCCAATGGCGAGCGATAGCGCACATAGAGGGAACGCGCTTCAGTGTCGCCGCGCTCCTGAGGCTCAATGCGATAGCGAACCTTTTCCGGCACATGGGGAAAGGCCGTGACACGACGCGTTATCGAGTCCGGGGAGAGTGATGGAGCCAGATCATCTTCCAGATGGCATTCAAGGATGACGCGGCCGTTGTTCGTCAATGTGAGCTCGATCTCGCTTTCGCTGTCGAGCGCGGGCGCATTGGCCCATGCTCGACTCGCGGTGAGATCGGTAGCGGCAGGAAGCCTCAGTCCATCGAGAGTCGCAGCGAGCAGCACAAGCGCATCCCATGCGAGCATTCCGTAGCTGAATCGGCTTTCCCAAAAACCGGGAATGATGAAAACAAAGCCCAGAATGAGCAGAACCATCGAGCGGCCGGTGAGCGCGAAGCTCCAACGACGCCGGGCTTCGCAGGCTGCAGCCATTGTCTCGGGATGGAGTGAGGGAGAAATCATGTACGCGGAACAGGGACAGCAGCTACCACGTCGGCAAGCACTCGATCGGCGTCGAAGCCTTCCAATTCCGCTTCCGGCTTGAGGATGATGCGGTGGCGCAGTACCGGAGCCACAGCGCGCTTCACATCGTCGGGCACCAGATAGTCGCGGCCGTCGAAGGCAGCTGCTGCCTGGGCCACGAACATCAGGCTCAATGCGGCGCGGGGACTTGCGCCAAGCAAGAGCGACGGCCAATCGCGCGTCCGGCGAGCGATGGCGAGGATATAGCCATACAGTTCGGGCTCGATGCGTATCCCGCGCACCTCGGCGCGGGCATTGGCCAAGAGGCCCTGCGGTACCGGCGCAATGGTAACCCCTTCGAGAAGCCCGGTTCCCGAGTTGGCGTGGTGACGCTCGAGAATCTGCATTTCTTCAGTTTCAGCCGGATATGCGACGCGAATCTTCATCAAAAAGCGGTCGAGCTGCGCTTCGGGCAGCGGGTACGTACCTTCGAAATCGACCGGATTCTGCGTGGCGAAGACCGTGAACCACGATGGCAGCGAGCGTCGTTGGCCATCCGATGTGACCTGTCGTTCTTCCATGCATTCGAGCAGTGCGGCCTGTGTGCGCGGCGGCATGCGATTGATCTCGTCGACGAGCAGAAGATCAGTAAATACGGGACCGGCGTGAAAAGTAAAACTGTCGGTCCCTGGGCGGAGGATGGAAGTTCCGAGGATATCCGCGGGCATGAGATCGGGAGTGGCCTGCACCCGTTGAAATCCGAGGCCGAGTAGATTGCCAAGCGTCTTGACAATGAGTGTCTTTGCGATTCCCGGCACGCCTTCAAGGAGCGCATGTCCCTGGCATAGCACCGCGATGAGCACTTCTTCGATGACACCGCTCTGGCCTGAGACAACTTTGCCCAGTTCCGCGCGCGCCTGCGCAATCAAGTCGCGTGTCGCGCGCAGCGTGGGCGGCTGAGGCTCAATATTCGTCGACGGACTCAACTCCTGACTTGATTCCTGGCTCATGAATCCCTTTCCTGCGAATTGATTTGATGATCACTCTGGTTACGGGCAAAAGCGCCTGGGCGCGCTGCCTCATCCAATTTTCGTTGTTGAGCGTGAAGCGCCTGGATTAATTTGAGCGCTCGGCGGGGCTCCAAGGTCTCTGCCAAGGATGCATCTTCTGCGGCGACCAGGTCTCTCTCAAGATCTACGTCGGCATTTGGAAAGCGACGATGGATGATGGCGGCCAGGTCGGATGCTGCAATTCTTCCGGACCGCTGTCCGCAGAGCCTTAGAGTATGACGGCGGAAACGTTCGAGCGCAACAGCAACGGCGGTGGGGGAAGCCCCGGCACTGCGATAAAGGGAGCCAAGCGCATCGAGAAATTCAATGGGGGCCGCGCGCACCGGCACTGGAAGAGCGCGCACCGGGCCACTGCGGCGACTGAAACTGAAGACAACGAGTATTGCGATACTGAGAAGCCCGAGCCTCAGCAGCGTGAGCGCGGGTCCGGAGGCATAACTCCAATCCGAACGAATGTCGCCGTGCAGTGACTCGTCCCAGTAGAATTGGTGGTCTTCGCGTGGACCAAGCGAGTTCAGCAAAAGATCGAGATTATTGGCGCGTGCCAGCGTGCCATTCTCAAGCGGGGTTGCACTCGCCCACCAGACAACATGGCCCTTTCCGTAGTTGTATTCGACGACGGCCGGCTGGCCTGCGCAGCTGTATTGAGTGCGTTCACCGGGGTTGCCAACCTGCCAAGTTGCTTGTGGAACCATCCAAACTTCGCCGGAGTTGGCAAGCGGATCGAGCCCCTCAGGCTCAAGCTGACACGCGGCGAAATTGAATTCCTTCGGCGTATCGGGTTGACCGTTCGGCAGAATGTATCCACCCCAGTAACCAGTGGAAAGCACGCGTCCGCCGCGTTCGATGATTTGACGAACTGCCTTGATGTCCTCCGCCTCGCGGGAGAAGGGCTCGGCAAAGATCACGACGATGCCCGGTCCCGCATTGGCGGCAAGTTCGCTGAGGGGGCGTTCCCAGCGTTCGATGGGATAGTGAGCGTCAAGCAGTGTCTCGTATGCTGCGCGCGCACCGTGTTGACCGGCGAGATAGCTCGACGGCAGCGGGTTGTCATTGGAGTTGCTGTTGGGTAGAAACAGCCCGATCCCTGCCGCCAGTGTGACAGCGATCCCGACAGACCAAAGGAGCAATCGGCGATCGCGTGGATCCAGCGAAGCGAGGAATTTCATTGGGCACCACCGCCGGACGGTCCGGAGCCGCCGGTTCCAGCGATCAGTGCGGACGCAACCTGTTCAGCGAGACGATAATCACGCTCCTGCGCAGGGCGCCCACCATACCAGGTGCGCTCAAAGCTGCCTGTAAGCGTTGCGAGTCCGGCCTGTCGCTGGTCGTCAGGCGCGACGAGAGCGAGGTATTCGCGCGGAGTACGAGCGCGGTCCGCAGGCCAAAGCCGTCGTGACTCCAGACGTGAAATCGCCGCCCAATAAATGAAGTGAATTGCTTCGCGCCAGTCGCCGTTGGCAGCAGCACGCTGGGCGTCTTCAAGCCATAACTGCCAATTCCGCGCCGACGCGGCACCGGGGGCCGGAGTATGGTCTTCCGGAACAAGGCGTACGCGCCAGCGGCGTTCCATTTGCAGAAGTGCCCAGATGAGTGCGACACAGACGCCAACAACAAAGCCCCATACCAGCAAACGTCCGATCCAGGCCGATTTTGCGCGCAAGCGCGTCGCGCTCTCAAACAAGCGATTCAGCCAGTTCCCTACCTTCTCAAGGAGACTATCCTGAACAGTGGGTCGTTCCAGGTTCCGGAAGTCGCGGCCAGCAAGAACCTGCTCCATGGCGCTGCGTTCAAGAGAATGATTCGGCACTTCCGCGGCGGCTCCATTCGCCTCCGCAAGATCGGCGGCCAAGCGATCCTGAGCGTCGCGTAACAGATCGCTTGTGGATTCCGGCTTTACGATGAAGGGTTTTTCGCCAGAGCGTGTCGAAGGCGTGGCCTGTGGTTGCGGAGTATCCGGTTCTTCAGCGCGGGAAAGCAGTACACGCAGCCAGCCGTAGCGCACGAGCCGGCGCGGTGCCGTCGAGTTGCTTGCAAGCGGAACTCGGTCATCAGGCCCGACCAGCGTGGGATCGCACGTCTTTAAGTCACGTGCTTTCGCACAGGCCTGCACAATGACGGCAAGGTTTTGCAGGTGCGTACGGTAGGCGTCGAGCGATGCGTCTTGAAATCGGCCGGTCGGCGCCGAGGAGGCAGCCGGGGTATCTGCTGCGAAGCCATTCGTGCAGATATGCAGCAGGATTGCAAGCACGAGTGCGAGAAACGGTCGATCGACGAAAGGGCGCAGGCTCAAGCCAGTGGCTCCTCGTGATGAGACAGTTCGGTTGCAGGAACGAATGCCGGGGCAGGGAAGGTTGCTCCCGCGTCCGTGGCGACTGGTCCGATCCGTCCGGCTGCTCTCATGGTCCACGCTAAGCCTTACCCCGCAGGCGTATGCGCTGATGATAGTAGAAGAGCCTGTCTTCAATACATCCGCGGAATTCGCACCGCAGACTAAACTCGCATCCTTTTGAGATATCAACGGACGACGACTAAGTCGTGCCCTCCATGCGAGGCTTGCCTGGTTCAGAAACGGCCAAGGTTTCGTTTTCGAAGACCAGCGAAATCGTGGAAGCCGGCAATTCCTGTTGGGCGAAGAGCGGCGCTTGAACAGGTGCAGACTCCGCCGGTGGCGCAGCTTCCTCGATCAGACCTGCATCGCGCATATTCCATTCGATATCGAGACCTTCGGTGCGGATGCGCTGGTCGAAATAAAACAGCGTAAGGGCGATCCCATAAACAGGTCTTGTAAATGCCTGCACCGCAAAGCTCAGTCCATACCAGACGAAGCCAAAGATCTGGCCCAGTTTTTGCGCATGCTCCGGATTACTCATACCCGGAACGAGTGAAAGCGCTATGAAGAGTGGGATCGACATACCCAGAACGAGAATCCAACCCAATGCGGCTCCCAGCAAAAACAGCAGAAAGATTCGGCCTTTTGTGTCTCTGCTGAGCAGGTAGGTGCGCTTAATGGAGCTCCACGCGCTGATCTGCTCGACTACGCTTACCGGAAAGGCAAAGGAGACGCGCAAGAGAGCAAACAATGCGTACAGGCCGAGCCCGGCCGTGAGCAAGACCATGAAGCCGCCAAGGAATGCACTCAGATCGCCCATGCCCGCTCGACCTGCAAACGCCGTGAGAATCCCGCCGCTCATGGTCAAGACAAAAAAAACAGCGAACGGAGCGACGAAAACGATGGCAGCCGCGAGCAGACAAAGCCAGAAGTAGCGCCAGCCTTTTTTCCACGCGGTTCGGTACGATTCTCTGATTGAGATTGGTTCGTCGAGGAATGCGCGTGCTGAGGCGTCCGTCAGCGCTGCCCAGCCGAGCGCCGTAGCCCCCACATAAGAAGGAAGAGCGACGAGAACCATGACGCTGAGAACCACGATGCCCACCAAAACCCGGGAGGTTTGGGGAAGCAGATTGGCAGCGTCGGAGCTGCTCCACGAAAGGTAAAGAAAGAATGCTGCTGCAAAGACGACTAGAATCCCTGCCGGAACGACCGCTATACCGAAGAATACGAGAAAACGCGACCGGTAAATTTGGGCGGTGCGATCAAGGATCTCGCCCAGGGTTTGGGGACGAAGCCGTTCATTCATTGGCGCTTCCTGAATCTGGGAAGGAAGACGGCATGGGCGCAGGAGGCGTTTCCATCGCACCTGGCGAGTCTTGAGGCCCGTTCAACGGGAGGTGCCCGAGGCCAGCCGCATGCATCATCCGTTCAATGTCGTAGCCTTCTTTGCGTACGCGCTGGTCGTAGTAGAAGAGCGTGAAACCAGTGGCATAAATGGGTCCGACAAATGTGTTTGTGAAGAACGCAACCAATTGCTGCAGTACGCGGACGAGCGCCGGCAGGTCTCCGTGGTGTTTCACGGTCGCAACGATAAAGAACAGTTGCGTGATGAGGCCCAACCCAAGCTGGATAGCAACAACCAGAAGTCCCAGTAGGAATATCCGGCCGCGGGCTCCTTTGGTGAGTTCGATGCTGCGGCGCATGGCTGGTCGGACCCTAAGGTCTTCGACAACACAGGCAGGCACAGAAAGCGAGTAGCGCAGGCCCATGAGGACCGCGTAGACCATAGCACCGAGGAGTAACAGCAGGAAGACTACCGACACGCCCAGGAAAACAACCGCAACCTGAGGATCGATGTGTGCACCGCGCGGACCAAGCAGGCCTCTCGGTTTTATATACAGAAGAGTAAAGATCGCGTAGCCCGCGTAGAGGAGAGCAAACGGTAACCAGATGATGAGGGTGGTAATCGTCATCAACCCCAGGTACCTGCCAAGGCGCGGACGAATGCTGGCGTAGGCGCCACGGATTGTGGCTGGTTGACCCAAGTGGAGCCAAGCCACTGCTCGGTTGTTGGCGGCAATCGAGAGTCCGCCCGCGATCACGGCAATCGGCCAGATTAGAAGCATGCCGACCACTGTTGCGACGACCACCTGTCCGGCCATGTGGTGCATCCGCAGCACTTCCTGCACTGCAATCTGAAGGAGGCTCAGGACCAGAAGCGCACCCGAATAGATTGAGGCGATTCCGGCGAAGAGCAGAAAATTGGTGCGATACAGTTGAGCCGTGCGGTCGAGAATCTCGCCAAGCGTGAGGGGCCGCAGGTTGGTATCCATCCCAGGATCCTTTTCAGGTATGCTTCGGGCGCTTCGGGGGATACTAGCACAACCCGAAAATGCCTGCCGGTCGCCACAATCCGAGGTAACTGCGATCATTTGCAAATAGATAACTCTTAAGTGGTTTGGAGTACACTGGAGTCCCGCGCGATGCATGGACAAAAAGTTCCGGTAAATGAGCTTGCCAAAGCGTGCGCCCGCACTGCCGACGCGGCGGAGTGGCACGATTTGTTGCATCGTTGCGTGCCCGTCGCCGCAATGGTCGCGTCGCGTGTGGCCCGCATGTGGCTGGGCGGCGCTTCCGCCAGCAGCGTCGTTGACGATATCGTACAGGACGTCTTTCTAAAGCTCTGCGAGCAGGAACGAAGAATCTTGCGCGAATTCAGGCCGCAGGGCGAAGACTCGTTTCTGGCTCTGCTTCGGGTTGTCACAATGTCGGTAGCGAACGACTACTTCCGCAAGAGGCGATCTGAAAAACGTGGCGGTAAAGTGGTGACGGTTGCGATTGAAGAAGACCCGGTAGGGAGTACGGTCGCGAGCTCAGACGCCGGGACATCCATGCATAAGTCCGTCCTTTTTGCCGAAATCGACCGTATGTTGCTGGATGCCCCGGATACCGTGACCGAACGGGACCGAACTATCTTCTGGTTCTATTATTTACAGGGACTTACAGCTGACGAAATCGCCGACCTTCCGGGTTCTGATCTAACCTCAAAAGGCGTGGAAAGTGCCCTGAGAAGAGTTACAACATGGCTCAAGAAACGGATGGAGCCCAGTCGTGGGAAACCTGAACCCGCATCGGCCGGAGAACCGCGTTGAGTTTGGAAAAAGGAAATCGTGACTGGTTTGCGGTAAACATGTTGGCGAACGATGAATGATAAATCCAATCCGGTTTCAGTGAATGCCCCAGTTGGAATCCCCGATGGGGATCGCCTGGCAGCGGCGCTCGCAGAGATGCGCGACGGGGCGCCTTTCCGGTCAAAGACCGGTAACCCGGCAGCACCGGGCATCCATTTCCAAGACGCGGAGGCGTGTCCGGAAATGAGCGATTGGCTACGCCTCGTGATCGGGGACATGAATGAAGCCGAACAGCAGCTTCTGCGTGCGCATGCAGCTGTTTGCGGTGTGTGTCTCGCCCACCTGCAACGGGCCCAGCAAGTATTGAATGCCGACTCGGCTCCGGAAGAGCGAGCTGCACTCGCAGATTGCGAATCAATGACACCGGCGTGGCAACACCGCTTGGCGGTGGAGCTCGCGCATACCGCGCGGCCCGCCGAACGCCTACGGATGCCTCGACTGATTGCCTGGGCGACCGCAAGTGCAACCGCAGTAGTGATCTTGGCAGTGAGCGGAGCAGTTTGGTGGCGGCATGAGAATGCCCCCGAGAGATTGTTGGCCGAGGCTTATACCCAGAGCCGCTCGTTTGATCTCCGCGTACCGGGTGCGGGATTCGCCCAGATTACTCCTCAAGCCCACCTCCGTGGAGGGGCCACGGACCAGGAATCGGCACCCCTGCTCACAGCGCGGGCACAGATCGAGCGGAAGCTGCAACAGTCCCCCTCCGATCCGCGCTGGCTGCAATTGAAAGCGCGCGCGGAACTGATGGACGAGCACTATGATGTTGCGATCGATATTCTCGATCGGCTGGTTGCGGCTGGTCCAAGCTCTGCCGGGCTTCTGCTGGACGATGGGACTGCGTATTTTCTGCGCGGTGCGGCAACGGGAAGTGAGAATGATCGCGCGACAGCGTTGGATACCCTGCGCCGAGCCGACGAGATGAATCCTGCCGACCCGATCATCCTCTTTAACGAAGCGCTGGTGATGGAAGATCGCGGGCAGTTGATCAATGCCGTGGAAACCTGGCACCGTTTTCTGCAGTTTGAACACGACGTCAAGTGGCAGGAAGAGGGGCGTGCGCGTCTTTCAACGCTTGAGCAAAAGTTGGATCGCCTGAAGACGCACGAAAGCCGCATGGAGCAAAATTTGGCCAGTCCGCAGGCCTTGCGCGCGCTTGCGGCGAATGGCACAAAGCTCGCAGGCATCGATGAAGAGCTGAGCTCCTCGTTTCTTCCGCGCTTGATCGAGATCGCTTATCCACCGACAATCGATCGTTCGCGAGGATCGCCTTGCGCAGACCACTGTATGGCTGCTCGAAGGTTGCTTCAAGCCCTGGCAACCTCCCTAGAACAAAACCATCAAGACCACTGGCTCACACAATTTCTTCCCTCCGATTCATCCCCTCCCAATCAAGAATTTGCCAAAGCTGCCCACGCGCTGGATCTCGCTTTGGATGCAAATATGCGAGGCGACTACGCCGCCGCGGAAAGCTGGTCTCTCGAAGGCGGAAGAGATTTCGCAGCATTGGGCAACGTCGCCGGAGCGGCGCGTGCCGAAGCGGAACGGGCTTACGCACTCCAGCGGGAATACAAATATGCGGCTTGCCACGAAGCGGCGCAGGCTCTTGCGAACGGGACCAAGCAATTCACCTGGATTGAAGCGCAGGCCACGGCGCTCGACGCCGGATGCGATGTGAGCCGCGGTTCGGCGGCAACGAATAATCCGGCGACGGTGGCGGCCCTTGAGATGGCGCAGTCGCACCATTATGTTTTGCTTGAGCTTCGCGCGCACAATATGTTGGCAGGCCTTGCAGTCGAGTCAGGCGACACGGAAACTGCCTGGCGTATCTGCCTCGAGACATTACGTGAGTTTTATGACGGCGATTACCCGCCCTTTCGAGCGGGAACCACGATGGGTGGATTGACGCTGATTGAAGACGCTTCGCCACGCGTTGAACTCAGCCTGCTGGTGAATCGAGAGGCATTGCGGCTTCACGAGCTATCTCCGAATCGGGCAATCCTGGCGCAAGTGCGGGCATCGCTGATTCGCGCCGCGTTGCGGGCCGGGTCGATGGAAGAAGCAAAGGAGCAGATGAACATTGCAAAAAGAGAGGATGCGGATGCGCAGGGCGGGAAAAGCCTTACCGGCTTGCAGGCGGAGACCGAGATCGCGATGGCGCAACTCTATTGCCATCGCGGAGACCTTCGCACCGCGCAAGATCTCCTCGACAATGCGCGAAAGCAGATGGACGGTGAGGAAAACCCGATCCTGGTGAGAAGTTATGCAGTGGCTCGCGGCGAGTTCCAATTTGCCATTGGCAACCCTGAAGCCGCGGAAGAGACGCTTCGCATTGCAATTTTGAAACAGGAACTCGCGGCCAAGGGAGCCGGGGCGCGCAATATCGTCATCGCACGCAAGGACCGCGATCTTTATGCCGCTTTGACTGGAGTTTGGTTTGCTGAAAACCGCCCCGGCACCGAGATCCTGAGCCTGTGGGAGCGGTTCAGACTTCGAATCCTCGGCGAAGATGTCCCAAGCTGCGCTCACAACTCTCTGAGCTGCATGCAGCCGCAACTGGAACAATCCCTTCGCGCGTTGGATGGAAGTCAATTGATCGGACAGATCGTGCTTTGGGATCGAACCCTGGTGTATTCTGCGACGACCGATGGAGTGAAATGGAAACAGGCGCCTACCACGGCGATTGATTTGCAGGCAGCAACTGCCCGGCTGGATCGAGCGGCGAGTTCACCTGTGAGCTCGCAGGCATCGGTTGATGATGCGGCACGGCGAGTTGGCGATGAGCTTCTCAGCGATCAACTTCTCTCGCGCACTCAGGCTCAAAGCCTCTTGTTGGAGGCAGACCCGCTGCTGGGCAATGTTCCCTGGCCTGCAGTGGAGATTTCAGAGGGTCCAATTGGCCTGAAATTCAACCTGCAAGAATCGCCCAGCATGCTGCTGGGTAGCCTCGCGAAAGCGAGCATTGCTGAGTCAGGCAAGCCTGGGCACCTTCTGGTTGTAGGCGCATCGGAAGGAGCAGGCCAGCCTACGATTCTTCCTGAAGTGCTGCGCGAAGCACGCACTGTGGCTCATTTTTCTCCAGACGCAGATGTCTTTCTCGCTCGCCAGGCAACCGAAGCGCATGTCGTCCCGCTGCTATCTTCGGCGACAATCCTGCACTTCGCCGGACATTCCGCGGAGTTTGAGGGGGAGACGCGCCTTTTGCTTGCGGCATCGGACAAAGCGGGCGATCGTCCGTTCATCGATCGAGCGGTTCTTGAAAGCGAGCCGCCGCGGGCGGCAAAGCTGGTAGTTTTTGACGCCTGCTCGTCAGGTAAGCAAGAAGCCGGTTGGGATCACGGAATGGGCGATATAGTAGATACGCTGACATCGCTTGGTGTCCCCGAAGTGGTTGCCACGCGGTGGCAGATCGATTCCGCCTCGGCGGTTCCAATGATGGATGAGTTCTATCAGGGCCTGGCGAATGGTCTGTCTGTTCCTCGGGCGCTCACCGCAGCGCGGCGATCCCTCATCCGCGATGCACGCTACAGACACCCTTACTACTGGGCGGCATATTACGCCTCTGGAGAAGGTTCAACCGATTTGAGAGAGGTTTTGCATGGGACCAACCGGTAACACTGCTTCAGTGGCTTCGCAATTGGATGTAGTAATTGACGGCACCTGGGTGCTGGTTCCTTGGGTTGACAGTGAGCGGAGGATTGTCCGCGTCGATATCTATTCTCCGGGGTGCGGTCATCCTCTCGGCGTCTATTTCACGAATCAGCTGAATCCGAACCCGTGGCCCGCGACCAACGCGTTTTACCAGCTTGATCCGCACGGCTATGCAATCTCTATTGAGCGCGGATCGCGGCCGGCGGCAGGGATGCCGCTGAGCGGCATCGATCGGTCGATCAATCATTGTGTGGAAATTGCACGCCCCATTGGATCGAACTGGGACCTGATGCTTTCCATTTCAGCGGGACCGGACAAGTGGCTTTCGTCCGATACGATCGATCCTCAGACCACGGACAAACGAGGAAACACGGTCAATTGCTTTAGCGGCAAGGACGCGCCGAAGGGCAAGATTTCTTCGATGCAGACTCTGAGTTTCACCGGCGTCACCGCGGTAGGGTTGCACGGTGCGCCGGCCAGGGCGCAAGGCCTGCTGCCTGAGCCCTGGAGTGGCGATGGCACGATGATTTTCGAGGACGAAATTCCATATATTCCAACCCTGCAACATGAGCGTGCCGCGATCTTTGCGATGGCAAACCTGGCCGGGCTTGACCTGGCGCTGGAATATCCGCTGCCTCCCAAAAGGGCGGCTGTCTCTGCGCCGGAAGACCCGCGCCGTCAAGGGTTGCATACCGGGACCCAATGCGGGCATTCTCTTCTCGTCTTTCCTTAGTCGAGCATCGCGCGGCGTCTCCTACAATGAAGTGAAAGGAACGCCGCGCATGACAGCCCCCGAAGCTCACCTGGCCGAACACTTTCTTAAGTTCTCTAAGGACAAACTGCTTAGCCAGTATTGGCCGCGTCTGAAGAGCTCCGTTGAGTTGTTAACGGAGGACCAAATTTGGTGGCGAGCCAACTCTGCCTCCAACAGCGTAGGTAACCTCGTGCTGCACTTGAATGGCAACGTGGGACAGTGGCTGGTTGCCTCCTTCGACAAGGAAGAGGACGCACGGAATCGGCCAGCAGAGTTCCAGGAGAGAAGGCGGATCGCAGGATCTGCACTGCTGCAGCGACTGGGCCAGACGATGGAAGCAGCTGGAGCTGTGTTGAATCGGTTGACGCCCGTGGAACTAAGTGCCACTTACGAAATCCAGGGAGATACGGTGACGGGACTCGAAGCTGTCTACCAGGTCGTGGAGCACTTCGGTTTGCACTACGGCCAGATTGTTTACATCACGAAGGCTTTGCGTGGAGAGGATCTGGGCTTTTATAGGGAACTCGACAAGACGGGCCGCGCTTCTTGACGGACTTTCTCAACCCGCCGAGATTCTCTACGGCAATTCCTGGATCTGCGCATCCTTGGGAATAGCAACGTCGAACTGGCTGTCCGTGAGGCTCGGTGTAGGATTCTCGACAACTCTGATCACAGATAGCACAAGCTGGATCCCCTCGAGTGGCCGCTTGATGGTCACGGTGGACGGGTATTTGCTTCCCCCAAAGTCTGTGTAGCGCGTGTAAAAGACCTCTGTCTCCAAATTGCCGTCTTTGTCATAGAGGTCCTGCTGATAAGGCAGCAGATCTTCGCGATGGAACGTGATCACACGGATCGGGGTATCGCTGTGGCTGCCGGCGTTATGGCGCGTGATGCTCAGCACATATTCAGGCGTGATATCTAGATGTTTCTTTGCTGCGTCTTCGATTGTTTCTGTATCAGCAGTGACCGAGAAAAAGTCATCCGGCGGCAGACCGTGCACCATCATGGCATCGAAAAAGAAGTCGGGGCGAAGATTCTCAAGAGGATTATCCGACTTCTTCTCTGAAGTATTGGAGCCTTCAATCGCTTTGCTCTTCGATGGAATGAAGAGCTTGAAGTGCGAGCCGTCGCTGGCCATATCAAATATCTTGACGCCGAAGTAGGTGCCCATCACACGCAGCATATCGGGCTTCCGCATCACGATGTAAGCACGACAGGAAGGAAAATCCTTTGCCACGCCCTCTTTTGTTTTCAATTCGGTGGCCTGGATCTCGACAGTCGCAGTGAGCGCATCCATGGCTTCCCAGCGCTGATTGATCTGAGCAACGAGCGCTTCCGGCGGGGCGGTCTGCGTAACCTGAGGAGCACGCGGCACCGGTAGTTTCCGCGTTGTAGGAAGGATGGAGCATCCGGCAAGCAGCATCACAGGGAACAATCCGAAGACATTTGACCAACGAAGCATCAGCATCACCGGCCACCTGCCTTTTTCATCGCCTGTCGATAAGCGGCAACGTTGCGAGTGTGCTCCTCGAGTGTGCTTGAAAAAATGGAATGCCCCTGCGGGTTATCGCCCGCGGCGACGAAATAAAGGTAGTTGGACTTCGCGGGTTCCATTGCTGCGCGCAATGATCGAGCGCCGGGGTTCGCAACGGGCCCCGGAGGCAGCCCCGCATGGAGATATGTATTGTAGGGGGTATTGCGTTTCAGATCGCTAGCATAGATAGAACCCCGCCAAAGGCGTTGCAGCTCAAGCCCATAAATCACCGACGGATCTGTCATCAGCGGCATCTTGGCCGCCAAACGATTCTCGAAGACACTGGCAACGAGCGGCCGCTCAGCGTCGATCGCGGATTCACGTTCCACCAGCGAAGCAAGCGTCACCACGCGGTGTACGTTGTTCTTCAATCCAATTTTTTCAGTCGACTGCCGAAACTGCTTCACCATAGCAATCACAATCTGCTCAGGTGTTGCCTTACGCGGAAAGCGGTATGTATCCGGAAATAAGTAGCCTTCCAAGGTTTTGGCTGCCGGATCGAGATCGGATATCAGGTTGACCTCTCGCGCTGCGCTGTCCAAAAACGTCTGTTGAGGGCCGAAACCGGCCTGTTCCAAACGGGCGGCAACGTCAAAAATGTTGGCACCCTCCGGGACCACGATGGTCTTCGTATAAACATCGCCATGCCGGATGTGATCGTAGACTTCAAGCACACTTTCGGGATGGTCAAACCGATATTCCCCTGCCCGCAGCGTTCCCCGCTCGTAGCTTCTAACCAAGTCGAATGCATAGCGGCTCCGCAATATGCCCGCGGACTCAAGCTGCCGCCCTATGCGTGCAGCAGGCGTTCCTGGCACCACATCGACAAAGGTCTCCGACGACGGCCCATAAGGGGTGAGAGTCAGCCATGCGGCCCCGCCCGCCACACCGAGAAGTACGAGAAGGAGCACCAGCAGAGTTCCCGCGACGCCGGAAGCTGCCTTTTTTTGCGATTTCCGGCTGCTCCGAACCATTCGCTAACTCAATTCCTTCCTGAATTTAAGACGCGGCAGATCCCGCTGGAGATTCTTTGCTTGTTTCATTCTATCGGGATGAGTTCCGACTGCCCGTTCAGTCCCCACCCCGGCGCAGTAAGCTCAGATCCAGGAGATTTAGATGCCCGAGCAGGCCAAACGGCACCGATATCTTGCCCTCGATGTCGGATCCAAGCGGATCGGGGTGGCCGTTTCGGACGAGCTGGGACTCACGGCCCAACCAGTCCTGACCCTGGAGCGACGACGCAATGTGCGCGAGGACCTGCGTTCCATTGCCAGGCTCGCACGCCGGTTTTGCGTGACTGGTGTCGTGGTCGGCGACCCCAAGCATCTCTCGGGTGAAGCGAGTCAGAGGTCTGGTAAAACGGCCGCATTTGCGGAGGAACTTGGCCAATTGACAGGCCTGCCAATCCAACTTTGGGACGAACGGTTGACCACCCGTGAAGCGCACCAGATCCTGTACGAAGCCGGTCACGCCCGTCAGGAACACAACAAGGTCGTGGACCAGGTTGCCGCGACGCTAATTCTGCAGTCTTTTCTTGATAGCAATTCGGAGACAAAAGCCCGAAGGTAAGCGATTCATTCGCACTGCGAACCGACTGAGACAGCTTGTCATTGATGGCGCCATCCGCATCGCCAATTGCAAAAATCTGAGCCTGGGGGCCTGCTACGACTCCACATTGAAGGAGCCGGGGTCGCGAACTCCAGCCGAAATGCGCCAAGTTCCGTCTGGATCGATGAGCGGAAATCCCGCGTATAATTGGAATTTCAGAGGTTTTATCTCTCGCGGAATGAGCGAGACAGCTCCCCGCCACGGAAACGGAATGCCGGACCACATCAAAAAGCAGTTGCTCAAGGAGATTCAGGTGCTTGAGCATGAACTGGCGCACGAGCTGCCTGCGGAGATCAAGAAGGCCGTGGCTCTGGGCGACCTGTCGGAGAATGCCGAGTACCACATGGCGAAGCAGCGGCAGGAATTTGTCAACGCACGGCTCGGCCAATTGAAGAAGCGAATGGCCGAACTCTCGCTGGTGAACCTGGCGAACATTCCAAGAGATAAAGCTGGTTTCGGGTCCACAGTCGTGGTCTACGACTCCACCAAGGAAGAAGAAATTGAATACCGACTTGTGACGAGTGAGGAATCTGACGTCTCCAAGGGGCTCATCTCCACGACATCGCCAATTGGCCGTGGAATTGTGGGGAAACAGGTGGGAGACACGGCCGTCATTGTCACGCCCAACGGCAAGCGCGAACTCGAGATTTTGAAATTGACGACGATCCACGATGAGGCTGCCGAAGAAGAGGAAGACTCAGAAAACGGCACCAAGCAGTAGTTAGGAAGATTAGGAATGACCTGGACCAGCGCTTTCGGCCGCGCGTGCGGCTGGCTTCTCGACCGCATTGTGCACGGTCTGGCTCTCACCCGCATCTCTCCCAATGTCCTTACCTTTGTTGGACTCGTCATCAACATCGCCGCAGCCTTCTTGTTTGGCCACGCCAACGCTGCCAACGCCGACCGGATGTTTCTTTACGCGGGATTGGTCATCATCGGCGCGGGCATCTTTGACATGGTCGACGGCAGGGTGGCAAGGCGCAACAACCAAGTCACCGTTTTTGGAGCATTTTTCGATTCAGTCATTGACCGCTATTCGGATGTCGTCTTGTTCTTTGGTCTGCTGGTCTATTACGGGCGCATCAATCGCTTCCGCTACGTGGTGTTGGTGGCGTTTGTAATGGTGACTTCGCTGATGGTGAGCTACACGCGCGCGAGGGCCGAAGCGCTTATCGGCCAGTGCAAAGTCGGATTCATGGAGCGGCCGGAGCGCATTGTCCTGGTGATTTTGGGCGCACTTTTTAATCGTTGGGGCGTGATGGCGCCAGTGTTGTGGGTACTGGCCGTGCTCTCGACCATCACGGTAATTCACCGCATTCAGTACACCTATTCCAACACCAAGCATCTAGCGCCGCTCAGCTAGGCACTATTCCCTTCCCGTTTCGCCCTTCTTCCACTGTTCATAAGTACGCCGAGGTATGGTCAGGAACGCATCGCGCGTCCGCACGTATTTTCCCAGACCATTCATGCGGCCGATAGAGTGCAGTTCCTCTGCCTTGATGTATGGCCCGGCAGGATCGACATAGATATCTTCGACAAAGGCTGCCACCACGCGTCCTAGAATGATTCGTGAGCGGCCAATCTCCAACGTTGTGTGTTCGCGGCATTCGAGGGCGGCATGCGCCTGCGCGATCCGTGGCGGGCGGATTTTCATTGATGGAGTTGTGGTGAACCCCGCAATCTCCAACTCGTTCGTGCCCTGCGGAAAGTCGATTGCGCACACATTCATCTGTTCGGCAATATCCTCAGTGACGACGTTCACCACAAATTCGCCGGTGCGGCGAATGTTGCGTGCCGTGTCCTTAGGTATGAAGATGTCGTCGGGGCGATTGGTGACACCAACCGCAAGAATCGGCGGATCCGTGCAGAGATAGTTGTATGCGCTGAATGGCGCGGCATTGAGCCGTCCCGCTTCATCCAGGCTCGTAATCAGAGCGATGGGCCGGGGCGCTACGAGTCCAATCAGAAGCCGGTAGGCGTCGCGCTTGTTTCCGCTTTCCAGATCAAAGTGCAAACTGTGAACTTCCTTTGGTCAGCTCTTCAAATGCGATGCACTGCAATTTCGAAGCATCTCAGCAAGTTACCATGACCGCGGAGCAACCTGGTTTGACCGGCTTCCATGCCACCAGAAACTGGGTGACAGCGGATGACTCCATGTGGCGCATCTTTTCGAACTGGCCATTCTGCTGGCTGTAAAGCAGCTTGCCTTTGTCCGTTAGAATTGCAAGCGCCGGTACGCCCTTCTCAAGCGGCACTTGGTACTTTTTCGCAATGTCGAGGTTCTCGTCCGCGTGCCCGATATTCACGTGCACGAGCACATAGTTGGCTTCGAGGATGGGTAGGTTGGCATCATTGTGGAAATAAATATCGAGCACCTGGCAGTCGCCGCACCAGTTTCCGCCAAAGTCGATGAGAACGCGTTTGTGAGATCCGGCAGCCGCTTTGAAAGCAGCGGCCAGGTCCGACTGGGCCTGCGAAGGATCAGGATAAATTTCGCGGCCAGCGGAATATAAGGAACACGCGGCGAACAAGATGGCCGCCGCAATCGAAGCCCTGTAACGCATTTTCATGACGCGGGGAAAGCCTCCAACCACTGACCTCTAGTGTGCCATAAGTAAACCCTGGCTTCCCGGTTTGGGTTTCAAAGGAAGGCCGAATGGGAGTAACCTAATCTCCAAATGGGCACCCTTCGTAGTCGGCTGGAGTCACAAACCTTCCCTGACCTGAGCGCGATGATGGCAGGATATGCCCGGGCTGCGGCCGAACTGGGCAATGAAGCTTTCAACCAGAAACTCGATTTCAGTTCAGAGTCGATCGAGGGGCTCGATGAGATCATTTCGCTCGTGGGTGAAAGCCCGGAGCTCGATCTCGATTTCGAGGTTCGGCTCTGGGGCAGCTATCTGGGCGAAGTTCTGCGGCTTCGGTACACCGGCAGCTGGGAGATGACGCCGTATCCCGGCGGTGCCGTTGCAGTTCCAGCAGTAGAAGTTCGCGGATCGCGTCTATTCCCCTTAATCAAGGTTTACCGCCGGTTGACCATGGGTGAAGAAGAAGACCTGCGGAGCTTTTTTTCGATTGTTACCGAGCGCCTCGGTGATCCTGCAAAGGTCAATTAGGGCAGGATTTGGCGTAAAGCGACATCCAGCACCCCCAGATTCTCGTACCCTGAACAGAAGTATTCCAGATCACTCGCCCTTTATCGCTTTGTGCGACAATAGGGCTGACAGCGTGCGTGCCCAAGGGGCTGTACGCAAAGGAGTAAAAGATGGGCGATCTACTGCAACCATGGCATCTGATCGTGCTGGCCGTGGTGGCCTTCTTGCTATTCGGCGCCAAGCGACTGCCGGAGCTGGGTAAAGGACTTGGAGAAGGACTGAAAGGGTTTAAGGAAGGCCTGAAGGGCATAAGCGAGCCCTCGGCACCCACCCAAACCGCGCAAAACACCGCGCCGCCGCCGCCAAACTCCACTCCCGCCGACCAGAAATAGGACCCTCCGCAATCGCAGGCCTGTCCGCGAAGGCGCCCAAAGGGTTTTGAATGCAAAAGGAAAGGCCCGCGCTCACTGCGCGGGCCTTTTGCTTTTTTGCCTGACGTGTACGGGCGGCACTCTAGCGCATATCGTCAGCCGACGGATAGTAGCCAGCCTTGGCATTCACCTCAAGGCCCGGCCGCTCGATGCGCACATCGATCTTCCGGTATTTGCCGTCGAGGAGTGGCTCATGCGTGGCATAGACAAGAGTGTATTGAGTCCGCGCCTCTTCAGCGATCTTCGCATAGCTCTTTTCAATGCCGTTCCGACTGCGCTCAGAATCAGGCTCGCCGCCGGTCGCGTAAATATATTTGGTCAAGAGGTTGTCGTACATCTGAAACGGCAAATGGAAGCGGCTGAGATAGCCTTCTCCCCATCGCGCTGAATCCCCCACGAGGGTCCCCCATACTGCAATGTTGTTGGTCTGCAAATAGCGAAGGACATCTCGATAGGTCGCCTTGCTGCCGGCTTCCTTGCCATCGGAGATCACGTAAATGATGCGCCGGCGGCCCTTGGGGCGGGTTGAAAGCTCCTTGGCAGCGGCGAGAATGGCATCATTGAGAGTGTGGATTTCCTTGGGAATTGTGATAAAGGATCCGCTGCCTGCTGAGCGTCCTTCCTGCAAATTCGGATCGGCGCAAGTGCCGTTATACGTCACGTTGCAGTTAGAAAATGGGCCACCGCCGACCGGGACAATCTCTTCAGTACCGCTTGACTTGGCAATCGAAAACACGGCTGGAACACGGGCACTCTTAGCGCCTGTAAAGCCCGTCCACTCGTGGGATCCGTGGCTGTAACTGAAGACAGAGAGTTCGTCATAGGGCGTGAGTGCGTCCTGAACCGATCCCAGCGAATCGTTCACGCGTTGCATCACATCAGTGGTCACGCTCTGGTCGATCACAAATGCGATGGAAAGCGGCATCGGATCTACCGTGAACACCTTCAGTGGCTGGTAAACCCCGTTCTCAAAGACCCTGAAGTCGCGCCAGGTAAGTCCCGGAACCAGTGCGCCCTTGGAGTCCTTCACAGTAACAGGGACTTCGACGTAGGTCGTGTAAGTTCGTATCACCGTGCCCAGTTCTTCGGGAGTCAGGGTATCGGGCGGAGTCGACTGGATCTGGTCTTTTACCTGGTTCGCGGGCGGCGCAGTTGACGGCATCGAACCTGGCGGTGTGTCGGTTGTTGCGCCCGACGTGGACGACTCTGTCCCGCTGCCAATGCCCGGCGTAATCGGCCCGCTGACATCCGTCAAGGGTGCGGCATTCTGGGGCACGGGAGCATCCGGAACCGAAGATGGTGGCTGTTGCTGAGCGAACCCCATCATCCCGAATGTCAGGCCGAAAACCGAAACCAGCACCGTTGCCTTTGAAGCGAGCATCACCGCGATCTTCCTCCGAAAAAACCAGCTCCGGCGTGCCCAATTTCGACTAAAACCCAGTTTGCCGGTGCGAAAGCAGCTAAGTTGCTGCAACCGTCAGAGTATCAGACGCGCCGACTGGTCACAGGTCGCTAACCCGAAGCTCAAACGGGTCAAGTATGCTCTCTTCAGAGAGCTTTTCCCGTCTACTTCATTAAGATGCGGCTTCGATCGCTGTTGGGCATACTGATTTTGACTCTGCCGGTCCTATCCGCCACCGGATGGGCTCAGCTTGTGCCGTCGGCCGACGCGCCGCCGGTCAGTAATGCCCCTGCTGCTCCGCCGGAAGACCAATCGGTTGCCACCTTCAAAATCGAAGTCAATCTGGTGAACCTGTTCTTTACGGCAAAGGACAAGAACGGCAACCTCGTCCCCCACCTGACAAAAAATGATTGTTCGGTGGAAGAGGATAAGGCTCCTCAGACGCTGAAGAACTTTGTTGCGGAAACCGACCAGCCGTTGACACTCGGCATCCTTCTCGACACCTCGGGGAGCCAGCAATATGTTTTGCCCCTGGAACAGCAGGCCGGAAGCCAGTTTCTGCAGCGCGTGCTGCGCAAAAAGGACGAGGCTTTCCTGCTTTCATTTGATGTGAACGTGGACCTCTTGCAGGACTACACGAACGACGTCCACCTGCTGACTCACGCAATGGACAAGGCTGAGATCAATACGGCAGGCGGCAACGGCGCGGCAGGTGTGCCCGGCATTGGAGGCGGTCCCGTGCCTGTGCACGGCACGCCCAAAGGGACATTGCTGTACGACGCGATATTTGAGGCGTCGAACCAGAAAATGGGCCAGGAGACAGGTCGCAAGGCAATGATCATCCTGACAGACGGTGACGACCAAGGCAGTTCCACAAAGATCGAAGAAGCTATTTCTGCGGCACAAAAGTCAAACGTCATCGTTTATGTCATTCTGATCGCAGATACCGGATTCTACGGAAACTTCGGTATGGGCTACTCCGGATATTCCGCTGCCAAGAAAATTTCGGATGAAACTGGAGGGCGACTGATCAACGTGGGCGCCAACGGCAAGAAACTTGACGCAGCATTCCAGCAAATTGAAGACGAACTGCGCACGCAGTATGTCGCCAGCTATACCCCAACGAACGCCAAGTTGGACGGCTCGTTCCGGCGAATCGCCGTCAACTGCGGCGAGGGCGTGAAGGTGCAGGTTCGCAAAGGCTACTTCGCGCCAACGCCCAGCAATTGATTGCCGCCAGGGTGTGTTGGGCCAAGCCACCACTCCAGGGGGGAAGAACTTCGCTCTTGGTGGATGAAAGCTATGGCAAATTCTTGCCATAGATCGAGATGCCGTCGCGGCGCTGCGGAATTTCTGCTTGTGAAAACTTACACACTGCTGGAAGAGATTGCGCTGTCCGCGCACGCTACGAACTGAGAACTGTGTCCCCGAAAGAGATCAATTCATATCGAATCAACCTCTTCGGGTTCCCACGATTCTGTTGGAACTCTTTGGCAAACAACTTGCGAGCAGGCGGCCACATGGCGCGTGCCTAGCGCTGACGGACGGGCGCGTCGGATGAAACGTGGAGGTATCCTATGAAATCTGCACACGTGCTCGCTATTGCAGCGTGCCTGCTGACGAGCAACCCACTGATTGCAAGATCCCAATCGACGCCGGGAAATCAAGCGCCAACAGACCCGGCCGCCACCGCTCCCGGCAAACAGGAGCCCACCAATCCAACGGCGGCAGCACCCCCGGAGGCAAGCAGCACGGCTGCAGCCGCCTCTCAAGCGGACATGCAGCCCGTGTCCTGCGAACTCGTGAGCAAACTGGATTCGAAAACGGCGAAAACCGGCGATAGCGTCGTCGTGAAGACACGTTCCGCGGTGAAAACCACCAATGGTTTGGAAATTCCCAAAGGTTCAAAGCTGGTGGGCCGCATCACTGCCGTGAAATCGAGTGGCGATGCCCACGAGAATTCGCAAGTTGCGCTTCAATTTGACAGCGCCGAACTCAAGGGCGGTTCCAGCGTTCCAATCCACTCCGAAATCAAGTCGCTTTCGCCGGCGGGCGGCTCAGCGACGGCCGACCCAGGGGACGCCATGGCGCCTTCTCCATCAGGGCCCGCAGTTGCGAGTTCTTCCCAGCGGGGCGCGATGAGTAGCGGCAGTGGTGCAAACGCTTCGAGTGGCGCAGTGCAGCCGGCTCCGACCCAACCTGCTCCGGGCGAACCATCCACGATGCAATCGACAGGCGGACCGGCACCGGGCACCGTGGTTGCAAGAACCGGAGATATTGCGATTCGGACAACCTCGATTCCCGGTGTCATGCTGGCCAGCAATGAGCCTGGCCAACAGGATCCACGCATGGGTCAAGCTTCAGGAATTCTTCTCGGTGCAAAGCAGGACATTCGTCTCGACGGAGGCACGCAGGTAGTTGTAGCTGTGGCATCGACCGGGTCCAGCGCCAGCAACTGAGCAACTGTGTCACAGCGCTCTTTGAGCAAACCATCGTGAACCTGGCAGGGCCGTCGCAGAGCGCCGGTCCTGTCGCGATTTGGCACACTCCATTACCCGTGTCCGCGCGCTCGTACTCTGGCGCCATGTGGGACTTATCGTTAGTATCGGCTGTGTCCGAAATTCCTTGAGCTCGATCTGCAGGTTTCTTGTGCGATGGATCAGGGCTCCGCCGCGAGGATTTGAATGTCCGATTGCTGCTTTGGCGAGAAGTGTTTCGAGATTAGCCCAAGGTTTCGCAAGAGTATTGAAGTTCGAATTGCCCGGCTTGAACGAGAAGCTGACAGCGACGAGTCACAGATCCGACTTCTCAGTCATGCTGATCATATTCGCAGGCAGTTGCGGCTTGTAGCCGCGGAGCGAAGTGAAGCATTGCGCATGCGTCTCTTCCTGGATCGGTCTCGGGCTCGCACGCCTCGCCACTTGATCGCGCTCTAGGCGATCGGATCGTTGCGTGCTGCGCATGGGCTCTGCCAGGAAGGCAATCGGCACCTATGCCGGATTGCGAAAAGGTTGCACCGGGCCGGGAATCGAACCCGCGAGTCCAGGTCGTGCAGGACCTGTGCTTTAGCCACTTCGCCACCGGTGCATACATCAGCGCACAACCTGTGCGCGCTTGTGGTTGATCTCAGTAAGGCTACCAATGGCTGCCCACCTTGGTCAGTCCTCAGGGTTGCTACTTTTGTGTTAGATCACCCGAAGCTTTTCTTAGTTTCTCCGGAGATTGCCTTTGATTCGGGCGGCGGAAGTGCGCTCGATCCTTCCGCATCCCGGAGATTTCCGGGAACCGTTCAGGCCCGGCCCGGCAAATCCAGTTTTTGACCGGCCCCGATCGTAGACTGAAACCTAGATGGAGGTCTGGATCGCAGTGCCCACACTTGCGTATTTTGTTGTGGATGTCTTTACAAAGGTCCCACTCGCGGGAAACCCCCTCGCGGTCGTCTTTGACACAATCGGTCTTTCGCATGAGCAAATGCTTGCGATTGCCCGGGAGTTCAACCTGAGCGAAACAACTTACGTTAAGCGACGTCCTGCCGGTGAGGAAACTTCGACGGGTGTGCGCGTTCGCATTTTTACCACGGAGGAAGAACTCCCGTTTGCCGGACACCCGACGCTGGGCACGGCCAGCATTCTCAAGCTCCATGCACCCGAAACGCTCCAGGGTGACACAGTTACTCTGGACCTCAACGTCGGGCCGGTTCCTGTGCGATTCGACACGGGAGGTTCGCCAGGTCTATCTGGCGAGATGACGCAGCGCGACCCAGTGTTTGGCGAAGAGCTTGACCCCAGTGCGGTGGCGCGTCTCATTGGATTGCAACCGGATGATCTCGACTCCGCGCTGACGCCGCAGCTGGTCTCCACGGGGAATGCTTTTGCCATCGTCGTTTTGCGCAGCGTCGAAGCTCTGTCGCGGCTCCGAGTGCATCAGGAAGAAGCGTCGCGCTGGCTCCGCGAGCGCGGGGGACGATGGTTCTACGTAATGGCTCCAGCGGGAGGGGACGCGCCGTACTTTCGTGCACGCATGCAATTCAATGGAGGAGAAGATCCAGCGACCGGGTCCGCAGCGGGCTGTGCGATCAGTTATCTTGTGGCGCGAGGTGTTGTGCCGTCGGGCAGAAGAATTCATGTACAGCAAGGCGTGGAGATGGGTCGCCCAAGCGATTTGTTTCTGAGTGCGACGCGCGATGGTGCGAAGGTTATCGATGTGCGCGTCGCCGGGAGCACTGTTCCTGTTGCAACAGGACACCTTTTCCTGCCTTGATACACACGCTTTCAACAGACTTTCATCAAGACAAGTTCCGTCATGTGTTGCGTCTGCGAGTTTTCCACTTGTTTCACGAGAGTTTTCAATTGCGCTTTCGCCTGTCTTTCTCTCTTCACAGGGGATTCCGCAACTCGTACTCTTGCCAAGCATTGAGACATTTCAACCGGTGAAGTTCGCCGGCTTTGCCCCCAAAGGCAACCAACAAGTCCAAGCGCAAACAAATTCAGTTTGTTTGGCGGACTGAGTGCCGAGTCGCGTCTGCCTTGTGCGAAATCCCGGCCTGCCATCCATGGCTTATTCCGTTCATCGATCCCGCCGCTGGTGTGGGAATGGGATGGTGTGCGCCTACGGACGGCAACACTTTTCAGAATAGAGGAGCGGTTAAAGCGCTATGAGACCCAAGAAGGTCATTCTTTGCGTAGATCCGAATGAGCAGGATCTTTCGGTCATGAAGTTCATGTTGACGACGAACGGCTACAAGGTACTTTCGGCGACGAACGGCGACGATGCCATTGCCCTCTTCGGAGATCATCAAGTCGACCTGGTGCTCGCCGACGGCGCATCGGCACAGATGGATGGAAACCAGCTTGTAAGGAAGTTGAAAATGCTGGCGGCGCATGTACCCATGCTTTTGCTGGGGGACCCTCAGAAAATGGATGGGCAGATGCACGCTGCGGACGTGCTGGTAGCGAAAAAGGCGTGTTCCCCGCAGGAGCTTCTGGAACGCATCAAGGTGATGAGCGCGCGAAAGCGCGGCCCCAGGAAGGGCATGCAGCGGCTCCCTTCAAACTCGGAGCTTGCGGTCGCCTCCTAAAGCCATTCAAGAAGCCTGGAAGTATTGTGTGGGAGGGCTGGAATAGAGCTCTCCGATGCGCCCACCGGGCCGTACTCATGGCAAATATCATTTCAATGAAAGTCCTGACGACCTCCACTTGACGACTCTGCGGGCAGGCGGGCATACTCCCGAACTAGCCCAGCTGGTACATCCTCTTCTCTTTCCAGCGGAAGCAGGGTTCTTATGGATCTCGTTCTTGTTCGTCTTCTTTTTGTGGCCTTGTTGTCGGGGGTCTGTTATTTTCTTCACCCATTTGGACTGAGTGGTCCCGTCGGCGCTGCAGCGGGTGCTGCAGCAGCTTGCGCGGTGATTGTCTTCGAACTTCGTGTGCGCGCACTGACGCTACGTCGGCTGATTGGGGCTGTGGTGGGTTCCGTGCTCGGGATCTTTGGCGCAGCGCTGTTCTGCCTGGTTCTGCGCTCAGCGCCGCTGGAGCCACGCTCGTCGGCCGTGCTTCAGATTTTCGTACTCCTTTTGATGACCTATGTCGGACTGCTCGTCGGGGCAAACAAGGGCGACCTGTTGAATCCAGCAGCGCTTGGCACCCTGTTTAGCGGGGAGAAGCCTTCGCGACGCAGCGCCAAGGTTCTCGACACCAGCGTGATCATCGACGGGCGTATTGCGGACATTGCGGAAGCCGGCTTCATCGACGGCGTGATGGTCGTACCGGAGTTCGTATTGCGCGAATTGCAGGTGGTTGCCGACTCGACCGACGCCTCGAAACGACAACGGGGACGTCGTGGCTTGGACATGCTGCAGCGGATGCAATCCAACGCAAACATTCAGGTACAAATTGTGACCGATGACTTCCCTTCCATTCGGGAGGTTGACCTAAAGTTGCTGGAATTGGCAAAGAAGTGGGAAGCCAAGGTAGTCACCAATGACTTCAACCTGAACAAGGTGGCGCATCTGCATCACGTGGAAGTACTCAATATCAACGATCTCGCAAATGCTTTGAAACCTGTCGTACTCCCCGGGGAACGCATGAACATCCTGATCCTGAAGGAAGGCAAAGAGTACAACCAGGGAGTTGGGTATCTGGATGACGGCACGATGGTGGTGGTCGACCATGCCCGAAAGATGATCGGCAAACCCGTCGATATTTCCGTGACGAGCGTTTTGCAAACCGCCAGCGGAAAGATGATTTTCGGCAAGATGGACGAGAATGGGAAGCCTGCGGAACCGGTCAAGCCCGGGCCTGTGGAAGTTGCCCGATAGACTCCTCAGCCGAGGATGCTTTCTTCGGACATCCCGGTGGGAAGATTGTCGATGCTGCGCGCGTTGTTATTGCGGCGGTAGGTTTCAAGTCCTTCCGTCCCCTTCGACTCGGCCCAACGTGTGAGTGTATCCCGATCGGCGACATAGTCGAAAAGCGGCACGTTGTAACCGCAAGAGGTCTGCACGAGTTCGACGCGGAGTTCAACCATCTGGCGCGCGCCGGGCGGTTCAATGCTGGAAAACTTCTCGACCAGCAGATCGGCATATTCAGCGCCATCACGACGAAGAATGCGTCCCGCGCCATAAAGTCGCAGGATCATCGGAGCGCCTTCGAATGCACAAAACATGAGAGTAAGGCGACCGGTCAAGCGAACATGTGCAGCTGTTTCGTTGCCGCTGCCGGTCAGGTCAAGATAGACGACTGTATGGTCGTCAAGGACGCGCAGCAGCGCGGCACCCCGAGGAGAAACATTGACATGGCCGTCGGCCGCTGCCGATGCATTAAAGAAAATCTTCTGACGCTCGATGAATGCTCGATGTGCGGGTTCGATGCGCTGGAACTTTTTGGCCACAGAACGACCTCCAGAAATGGCACTCCATTCATGCTACGCGCGGAGGCAATCGAAGGGTGCCGCGGCGTCTGCCCCATCGGCGAAGATCTGTCGACGGGGACCCTGGGCGTTACGCTTTTCGATCGAGCAACGCGGCCAGATGCCGTTTCACTTCGGGCCACTCAGAGGCAACGATCGAATAGCGTGCCGAGTCGCGGGGGGTGATGTCTGTCGCCACGCGATGGGAGCGCAGAGTACCGTCACGCTTCGCGCCGATACGCTCCATTGCGGCCTGTGAGCGCAGATTGCGGACGTCGGTGTGCAGGCACACTCGCAAGACTCCCCAGACCTCGAAAGCGTGAGTAAGCATGAGGGCCTTGGCTTCTGTGTTCGCGCCCGTACGAATCGAATCGTGTCCAAGCCATGTGTAGCCAATCTCGAGAACGTCGGGCTGCGTGCGGCCCTGTCGCTCATGACCTGCCGGCCAGGTCCAGTGCTCGATGTCGAAGAAGCGCGTTGATCCAATCACGACCCCGTCGGACTGCCGTAAGGTCGCAAAGGCAAGTCCAGTGCCAGCAGCCCGCCAGGCGAGCGCCGTATCAATGTAGCGGACAACAGCGTCTTTGCCGCGGGGAACAGCGCTCCAACGGTAGAGCTCCGGATCGCCGGAAGAAGCCGCGACCAGGCCGTCTGCATGCGCCAGAGTGAGTGGCTCAAGCCGAATGTGGCGACCCTGCATGGGCGCAAATTGTTGTGAAGTGAAGGAAGAGGTCATTTGTTCCATTACAAACTGTGTTCCTTCGAAAATCTACCGCTCTCCAGAGATAAATCCAACTGGGGTGTGCTTGTCGAACTCTGAGAGGCATGTCGCCGCAGCGGTCAAAACCAGCGAGCTTCCACCCTGGAAGCGACTACGCCAGGTTGGCGGTCGTGACCAAGGGAACCTAACTCGCCATGCAAACGATGTCGCACGATTTCCTACCGCTTGTATATTGGCGAAATGAAGGCTATGCCCAATCTCGATCTGCTGCGCAGCATAGCCGTAACCATTGTGGTGGTGCAGCACACGTTACTCACAATGCATATTCACAGAATTGGCGCCTGGGATGTTGACCGCCTCGGCATCGTTGGCGTCTTCATGTTTTTTGTTCACACCGCACTCGTGCTCATGTGGTCCCTCGAGCGCAATCCCCATGTTGTGAACTTCTATATTCGCCGGATTTTTCGCATTTATCCGCTGGCGATTGCAGCAATCCTGATCACAGTAAGCTTTCATCTGCCAACCTTGCACAACGGCAATGGGGACACCTACTACTGGGCGCCTGACGCCTGGACCTTCATCGTCAACCTTCTCCTGCTACAAAACATCTTTCTGGTACCCACGATCCTAATCGTGATGTGGACGCTGCCACTGGAACTGAATATGTACCTTCTGTTGCCGTTTTTTGGGCCTTTTACGGAAGGCAGATTTGCGCTCGCGCGCTTTCTGGTCCTGTGGGCCGTAGTTGTGGCTGCAGATAGCTATTTATTTCGCGGTGAAACCGTTGCCTTCGCGGTCTGTATTCCCTACTTCCTCTCCGGAGTCATCGCGTACACACTTTTCTCCAGAGTGCAATCTCGGCTTCCGGCATTCCTTCTTCCAATTTTTCTCTTTGCTCTGGTGAGTTGTTACATGTTTCGCCCGACCATGCAGAGCGGTTGGTGGCTTACGCTCGTTCTGGGCATGGCGCTGCCCTTCTTCCGCTCTATCCGCGCAGGATGGTTGGTCGCCTGCAGCCATCATTTGGCCAAGTACTCTTATGCGATCTACCTGGTCCACCCCTTCTGTATTGCCTTCGGATTTGTGGCTCTGCAGAGATATGACCTGGCAATTCGGATTGCGGGGCTCATTCTTCTTATGGCAGCCATCGTGGTTCCCGCTTACCATTTTCTGGAAAAGCCCATGATCGACCTGGGCGCTCGTCTTGGGGGCAGGGCAATGAGAGTCAGGGAAGCACCGGTCGCGGCGGGATAGTGGTGTCTCCAAACAGGTCTGCGAAACACCAGGCATGTGACGCGAAGGCGTGTTGTCGCCGGTCAAAGCAGGAGCAAAGCTCTGAGCCCAGTGCGGCGCCCTCAGTATTTCTGCATCGCGGGATCGATCTCGTCAGCCCAGGCAAGAATGCCGCCAGCAAGATTCGACACATTGGCATAGCCGGACTGCTTGAGGAGCTCCGCGATGCGCTGCGAGCGCGCGCCGGAACGGCAGTGCACCACGATTTCGCGATCGCGAGGAATCTCAGCAAGCCGGTTCGGAACGTCATTCTGCGGAATCACAGTTCCACCGATCTGGGCGATCTGCACCTCGTAGGGCTCACGCACGTCGAGCAGAAAGATGTCGTCGCCTGCATCGCGGCGCTGTTTGTATTCCTTCACGGTGATCTGCGGAATTCCGTTCTTCATGGCCTTGTCCTGTTGTGTCTCCGGCAAGATGCCGCAGAACTGTTCGTAATCGATCAACCGGGTTACGGTGGGATGGGTGCCGCAAACCGGGCACTCGGGGTTCTTGCGGAGCTTAAGTTCGCGGAAGCGCATGCCGAGCGCATCGACCAGCAAGAGCCGGCCAATCAAAGGACTGCCTTTGCCGAGGATAAGCTTGATGACTTCGGTAGCCTGGATAACGCCCACCAATCCCGGAAGAATGCCAAGCACACCCCCTTCGGCGCAGCTTGGGACCAGGCCCGGCGGTGGTGGTTCCGGATAGAGGCATCGATAGCAAGGGCCATCTTCGGTGGCAAAAACGCTCGCCTGGCCTTCGAAGCGAAAGATGCTGCCATAGGCGTTGGGTTTGCCGAGCAGGACGCAGGCGTCGTTGACGAGATAGCGCGTGGGGAAGTTATCCGTCCCGTCGGCGACGATGTCGTAGTCCTTGAGAATCTCGAGCGCGTTGGCGCTGGAAAGCATCGTGTCGTGCTTGACGACATTGAGCGCAGGGTTGAGCGCAGTGAGCTTCTCGGCAGCGGAGTCAAGCTTCTTGCGGCCAATGTCTTTCGTCGAGTGAATGATCTGGCGTTGCAGGTTGCTGGCATCCACGACGTCGAAATCGACCAGTCCCAGAGTTCCGATGCCGGCGGCGGCCAGATAAAGCGCAAGCGGCGAGCCCAGGCCGCCAGTCCCCACGCAAAGAACCCTTGCGGCCTTCAGGCGCTGCTGTCCTTCCATGCCAACTTCGGGAAGGATGAGGTGGCGCGAGTAGCGCGAAAGATCGTCGGTAGTGAGTTCGGGCAACTGCTCGGGTTCAATGGCTGTGGGCATGGGTATCTCAGTTCTGTCGATTTGGCCGGGAAATGCAGAGTGTGCAGGGAGCCGGCGCGCGATGTCGCGCTATTTCTAGGTTAACAAAGGCGGAGTGCTTGCACCCAGGATGGGCAACAAAGGAAAGCGGCTCCGGTAGACCCGAAGCCGCTGGTTTCCTGCAGGTTGCGCTGTTTTTGCCGTCAACTCCGGCTATTGGGAATCTCCTGTTTTCTGTTGCCAAAAGTCAGGAGCCTTCTGAATCCAGTCCTGCGGGACATAGCTCTGCTTCGGGTTGACGGTGAACAACTCGGCATGCGAAGCATCGACAGCTTCGCCCATAAGCTCATCGAGCTTGGCCATACCGGCGTCGCCTCCCATGGACTCGACGAACTTTTTCTCTCCAGCGAACATGTCATCCAGCATCGACATGGAAGGATCGCCCGAAAGGGCAACGTACGTACCGTCTGGTCCGCCGAAGGCTAGTTCATACATGCCCCAATGCGCTTTGTCGCCGGCCTTTTCGTGCGCGTCCTTGACCATCTTCACGACTTCCATCCACTCCTTCCGGTGACCGGGCCGAACATGGAAGGAATAGATCTGGTAGACGCGGTGATTGGCTAAATCGGAGTGCGAGTGAAAGCTGAGATCGGCATCATAGGTGAAAACCGTCGAGTCAACCTCCTCGAGCAGCTCGCCATCTGCAAGGCTGGCGTTCTCAATGGAAGTGGCCAGTTCAGAGTTGCCAGCGGTGAGTTTGTTGTCCTTTTCCCATTCCGCGAAAGATGCGTAGCGGGTCAGGTACAGGGAGCGGGCTTTCCCGGAGATCGAATTCATTCCAACGTAGTAAGCGGGAAACTTGGCTTTGCTCATGGCGGTGACAAACGCACTCTCGGTCTTGTCATGCGCCGCTCCGTTCTTGTAAGGCTTTGTATATTCTCGTGTGATTTGCAGAACCTTAGGAACATCTGTTGTCGATGCGTCTTGCGCTGCGGCCATGGTGCTGCATGCAACCGCGAGAGTCAGCCCTAACAGGACTGGATTGATTTTCATGGAAGAACCTCCGTGACGTGCTCAGAGGGCGCCCGCGATGGGGGAGCGGAAGAGGAGTATTTACGCGTGTGCTCTAGGGCTGCGCGCAAGTCTATGCCGCGGCAGCAAAGGAGTAAAGACAATTGTCTGCACGCCGCGGACATCGCATTGCAGCAGACAAGCGCAGTGTGCGAGATTGAAGGCAAGGGCAATGCAAATTGCCGCCGGTAAAGATCTCGCTCGTGGAGACGGTTATGGCCCGCAAGACAACGCAACTTACGTATCAACAAGCGCTGGACGCTCTGCGCGCGAAGGGTTTTGCAGTTGCGCCCTACGCGGGTGTTTCAGGCGGAATGCTAGTGAGCAAGAGCGGCGTGGGTGCGGTGTTGATCGCGGGCAAGGGCGACCAAGGCGCGGCAGCGTTCGCAGTGCATCCCGGCGTGCTGGTGCGCGGCGAAGTGGCGCGGCTGCTCGACCGCGGCTACCAGAAATTCATTAAAACTGCCCAATATGAGCTGCCCGCGACGGCCAGCCAGTTGCAGGCTATTCACGCGTTCAGCGAGGAATTGAAGCAACTCACGGGCGGAGTCGATTTGTACAACGAGTCGCTGGGGACAACGAGCGACCTGTACCAATACGACCGACTGAAGGGTCGCGAAGCCGAGGAGCCCAAGGGGACGCAACCCTGGGAGCTTGCCGACGGCCATTGAGCCCAGACTTCTCGCTGTGAGCGAGGAGTGATGCAACCGGCAGCGACGACGGACAAGCAGGTTGAAGAACGGCCGCGCACTGCGCCGGTTCCAACTGGGAATCTCCGCAAGGAATCGCGACAACAGGTTGATTCGCAGGCAGTGTTGCACCTGGTGAGCATGGGCGCGGAACTGCCGGGGCGTATTTTGGACCTGAGCGAGAGCGGTTGCCGCATTCAGACGCTTCGCCCTCTACTGGTGGGCGTCTTTCGTCGCGTGGAAGTCGAATTCAAGATCGAAGGGCTGCCTTTCCGGCTCGGCGGCGTGACGCAAGCTATTTACGACCGCCACAATGTCGGCATCCGCTTCCTCGACGTGAGCGAGCGCAAGCGGGAACAGCTGCGGCAATTGATGCGCGAGATGGCGGAGAACGATCCCGCAATCAAAATCGCTCCGTGCGCGGACGCTGCTTCAGAGGGCCATGCGGGAGAATCAGCAAACGCCTCGCACAGGGCTTAGACCATCGGCTCTGCGTCGCGATACGAATGCTCTGGTGCGTGCACGATGCGCAGCAGCTTGCCGTGATCGAGCCAGTTCAGCTCGCACGTGTCGCAGCTCTCGATGATCACGTTGCCCGCGCCGGAGTAGAAGTGCGTGTCCATGGGCTTGTGGCATTGCGGGCATCCCAGCTTGTGGCGCAGTTCGGTGGGATCGGGTGGCGGCGGTACGAGCGCACCGGAAGCCATCTCGGCTCGCAATTCATCCACAAGAGGTAGAAATACTGCCATGGGAATCAGCATGCCGCGGCACTGCGTGCAGTATTGAATGCGCAGCGTAGCCATGGATGCATGGTTGAGAGGAACGGAGCAGACCGGGCAGTTGTTGTCTGACTTCTCGGGAAAGACACTGACGCCGTCGTCATCCTTCACAGGAAAGAAGATGTTCCAGCAGTAGTCGCAGGTGAGGCAGTCCTTATCGGGTTCAAGGCGCATGATGGCGCCGCAGGCTGGGCAGTTCATTGGGCCTTTCCACATTCCGGACAAAACTTGGCGCGTTCAGGAATTGACTTGCCGCACTCGAGGCAAAACTTGGTGCCCGCTGCGGTGGCAATGGCCGGGCTTGCAGGCAGCGCGAAGCCCGGCGCAGCCGCAGTTTTTGTCTGCGACAGCATGGCTTGGGCCATAGCAGCACCTGCGCCGAGGCCAACGCCCATGCCAGCGGTTCCGCTCTGGTTCAGCGCGGCATCTTCGAGCGACTCGGCGGCTTCGAACTGCGTGAGCTTGCCCAGATCGCCGGCCATGCTGACGCCGATGCGCTGATCGATGACTTTCTGCAATTCTTCGGGCAGCGAGATGCTCTCCACGACAAACTGATCGAGTTCGAGTCCAAGTGCACCGAAGGACGGTTTCATCTGCTCGGCTATCTTCTGTCCCAAGGCGGCCTGGTTGGCGGCCATGTCGAGATAGGAGACGTCGCTGTGCGCGAAAATGTCGGTCATGCGCGCAACGATGGTCTCGCGGAGCTGCCCTTCGAGCTGGGTGACGTAAAAACGGTCGCGTGTGCCCGTGACGCGAGTGAAAAAGACACGCGGATCGGCGACGCGATAGGAATAGATGCCGTAGCCGCGCAGGCGGACAGCGCCGAATTCCTTGTCGCGGATGGTGATGGGCGTCGATGTTCCCCACTTCTGGTCGATCTGAAGGCGCGTGGAGAAGAAGTAGACGTCGGACTTGAAGGGCGATTGGAACTCTTTGTCCCAGTTCATCAAATCGGTGAGCAGAGGCAGGTTGCGCGTGTTGAGGGTGTGGAGTCCGGGGCCAAAAACGTCGGCGATTTTGCCTTCGTTCACAAACGCTGCAAGCTGCGATTCGCGGACGGTAAGCTGGCCGCCGTTCTGAATCTCCATGTCTTCCATGGGATAGCGGTAGGACAGGATGCCTTCCTCGGTTTCGTTCCACTGGAGGACATCGATGAACTGCTTGCCAAGAAATTGCTTGAGGGACACGTGCTCCTCCTCGTGCTGCCGTGTGCAACTCTATCACTGAAAACGGCCGGAACTGCACGAAAATCGGTGCCGGAAGGGATGCCGGGAGTAACTTATAACTTCCTGCAATACGCGCAGTTAGAGGTATTGCGGGATGCGATTTTTACTGGGGCTGGCCGGGAGCGTCCGAAGCAGCGAAACGGCATTCTGCGCATTGGCAATGGCGGCGGAGGTACTCCCAGGAAAAGAGGCCGGCGGTGTGGCCGTCGAGCCAGTTGAACTGGAGTGCGTAGCGGCCGACGGGCTGGACGCTGGCGGGTTTGGCAGCCGGCTTGTACATGGGCAGGAGTTCGGCGGATTTGGGCTTGCCCTCGCCGGTTTTGCGTCCTTCGTTGATGCGCTCGTCGACGCACGTGGCGCAGGGACAGGCATCGCGAAGCCAGGCGAAGGTCCACGCACTGCGATGGCCATCCTGCCAGTCGATCTCGACGCCCTTGCCTTCTGTGAGCAACACGCGCACCTTCTGTGGCGTCATGGCGATGCGCGGCAGCGGGCGATTCGCAAAGTCTTCGCGCGCCTGCTCCTCGGGAGAGACAAGCCGGATGCCTTCGTGGCTCATGCTTCGAGTTTACTCGGTGCCGGCCGCACGGGGGACTAGCCGTCCAGGCATCCGCGCTTCGCGCAGCAGTCCACAGTCTCACAGTTTCACAGTCCGGAGAGGGGGTGGCGGGTTTGGCGAGGTGGGCCGAGCCGGCCGATCGAAGCCGCGTTTGATCCAGTCGAATTTTCGTGGGCCCGAATTGCGATTTTATGAAGCGGTATACCCCCCCGGGGTAGGGGGGAGGGGGGGTACCACTTTTGGCCCTTATGCTGAACATTCCCGATGGGTTAGCGCTGAAAAAGTGCGTTCTAAACCGGAGTTAAACGCACATTTCCTACAAAAAGGAAGCGGCGACCCGGATTGGGATCGCCGCTCTTTCTTTTCTACTGCTGAATCCAGTCTACGCGTTGGAGGTGTATTGGACTGCAAGGGCGGACGAGGAATTCGAATCGTTGGTCATGGATGTGTTCCGTTTTGGGAAAGGGAGAAAGCGAGTCAGCAAGTCTGCGGATTGGGGCAACGAGGTTCGAGTGCGCCGGGCGGGTGGAGTTCCGATCGGCGCTTCGCACTTTCCCCGGTTTTGACAACAAAGGCGGCAGGTTCGCGCCGCTTCGCGGAGTAGCGAGTTAGCACCCCGGCGACGAAGACTTGTCGCATGAGACCCCGAGTCAGCAAGTTAGCGGTGCGTGGGTTGGGATGGACTCGTTGCTCTCCCGCGTTTGAGAATCGAAACCACGGCTATCGGGTGGCGAGAACTCTTGACACCGAGTTCGAATGCAGTTACAGTCGCTTATCGATATATCGATCATCGATGGTGCCATGCCAAAACGAAAACTTAATCCATTACCCTCCGCGGCGTTTCAGATTTTGCTTTCGCTGGCAGACAGTGATCTGCATGGCTACGCGATCATGCGCCAGGTGGAGGAACAAACGAATGGGCGCATGCGGCTGGGACCAGGAACGCTGTACAGCTCCATCCAGGCGCTGCTGGAAGAAGGATGCATTGAAGAACTGGAACCGGGCGCGGATGCGAGCGCGGAGGAGGAACGGCGGCGCGTGTATCGCCTGACCACAGCGGGCCGAAAGCTGGCGCGCGCCGAGGCCGGAAGGCTGGCGGATTTGCTGCGCGTTGCCCGCGTGAAGAAGGTGTTCAAGGGGGACTATGTCTGAATGGATCTATTCCTTCCTGCTTCGTCTCTACCCTGCCCAGTTCCGCGAGCGGTTCGAGGGCGAAGCGCTGCAGCTGTTGCGTGATCGATTGGGCGAGGAGCGGGGCGCATTGCGAAGGCTGCGTCTCTGGATGGACCTTTTTGCGGATATGGCCCTGGGCCTGCCCCAGGCGTATCGCAACAGCTACGCACTGGAGGCGACTGCTCCGGGCTGGGCGGCAGCGCACGCGGGCTTTCCGGCTTTCAGGATGCTGGAGCAGGAGCCGCTGCGGCCAAGCTCTGTTGCCCTGGGGAGCATGGTCGCGACCGGCACACTGGCTCTTTTCGTTTTTGTGATGGGCCATGTTGCCGCATATCATCCGTCCTCCAACTTTCTGGAACGCCTGAACGCGGCGGCTGGAAGCGAGAGAAATCCCGATGCGCAGGCGGTTGCAGAGAGGCTGGAACGGCAGCTTGGCGCGTTGAGCCGGCAGCAAGAGTGTTCCTTTGAAAAACTCGAGTTGCACCCTGGAAATATCGGCTATGTGAAACTGAGATGGTTTGCCAATCCAGCTTTGTGTGGCGACGTAGCGGAAGCGGTGATGAGCCGTCTTGGCCAGACCGACGCGGTGATCTTCGATCTGCGGGACACGCGGGGAGGTTACCCGGAGATGGTTCGGATGATGGCCGGTGCGCTGTTCGATCATCCAGTGGAGTGGTACAACCCACGCGCGACATCACCGGCAGAATTGAAGACCGTGCCTCTGACCTCGGGAAACGGGCTTGCGAGCAAGCCGGTGTTTATTCTTACCTCGTCGAACACGTTTTCTGGCGCGGAGCATTTCGCCTACAACCTGAAGACGATGAAGCGAGCGACGATTGTGGGAGAAACGACGAGCGGGGCATCGCATGGACCTCCCGGAGCACAGGCGGCCCGCCAGGCAGACGTCAAGCCGGTGTGGGAAGGCACTGGGGTGCAGCCGGATGTGCACGTGGATGCGGATCATGCTCTCGCGGTGGCCGAAAAGCTGGCGTTGGACGCAATCCAGAAAAAATAGGCCGGCAACTGTGAAGGGCGGAAGATCCGGCCGCCCGGCATCAGGAGTTTGCAGTCACCCTTCGCAGGATCTCTCGAACGCATTGCGTGAGAGAAACCGGATCGGCATCGACCAGCGCGTCGCAGACGATATGGGCCCGATCGTCCTGGCGCCCAAAGCACTTGGCCACCTGGAGGATGAAGATGGGCGGATTCTGCTCGCTTGCGGCATTGCAGAGTGCGGCTGCTTCGGCCTGTTGCAGAGAGTGGCAGAGAATCATGAGCTGAAAGCGTTGCTCAGACAGGCGTTGTATCGCTTCGGTCAGGTTGATTGCGGACAGAACCGGGGCGCCGAGCGATTGGAGGAGGGACACGCGCGTAGCGAGCAGTTGCGCATCCGCTCCGGCGCAAAGAATCGACGGCAATCGATTGCCAGCCATTCGGCTCGTATCCTCCCCTTGCCGGGGCGTGCATGGATTTCACGGAACGAAAGATCTTAGCTCTCTTTTGAGATTTTTCTCAACCGAATTTCGGGGCAGCCGATGAATTTTTGCGCATGAATCGACTGCGGCGCGCAGCATTCCGGCACGGTGGCATCCTTTCGGGCCGGGACGCCATCTTTATGTTCAATACCGCACATACGACACGCGAGGTGTCGGCACAGGGATCCGCGGTGAAGTCTAAAAACTGGCCCGAGGAGGAGCTTCCCTCCAGCGTAAGCGGTGTCGCCCCAATGACATCCTCTCCAGCTTGTCTGGAGATGCGTGATGAAAGAGCCGGTTTCTTCAAATCGTCCATTGCAGGATCTGGAAGTGGCGCTGCTCGAGAGCCGGAGTCTGGCGCTGGCGGGCCAATTTGCGGCGTTTACCATTCACGAGATCAATGGATCGCTGGAAGCGATCGCCAACCTGAACTACCTGGTTTGCGCAAGTGCAGACGACCCGGAACAGGTTGTGAAATTCTCCAACCTGCTGGAGGAGCAACTCCGGATTCTGATGGGGCTTTCGCATCAGACGCTGAGCTTTTACCACTCGACGGATACGACCGAATCCATTGCGATTGAGTCGTTGGCGGAGGCTGCACTACGCATTCACCGGCAAAAAGTTGCCGCGAAGAAGATCAGTCTGCAGAAAAAGCTGACCAAGGATGTGGTGGTGGAGGGCCACTCGGGAGCGATGCTGCAGGTTTTCTCGAACCTGATCGGCAATGCCGTGGATGCGCTGCCCGAGAAGGGAACGCTGCAGTTGCGGGCACGCTGCTGTGGCGAAGAGGTACATATCCTTATAGCGGATAACGGTCACGGGATACCGAGGGAGATCCAGCCCAGAATTTTCGAACCCTTTTTCAGCACGAAAAAGGAGCGCGGAACCGGACTGGGCCTGGCGATTACGAAAGCGATTGTGGAGAAGCATCGTGGCCGGATACGCAGCAGGAGCAGCACGCGCAGTGAGAGGAGCGGAACCGCATTCCGCATATCTTTGCCGGTGCGCAAGTAATTCTCCCCATTATGTTCGATAGAGAACATACTGAAGCAGCACCAGGTTCTTATAGTGTTCCGAGACCCTCTGGGCTCTGAACACGTCAGACATACGCAATTCATCCCGCCACGGCTTGGCGGCCGTCCCTTGCGCTCTGATGCCAAAGGATGGCTCATCATGCCCCGTACCTCCTCGAACTCGATCCTCGATCATCTTCCGGCTGCGCTGCGCAAGTCACTTTTATCGCGCATGGAGTTAGTGGATTTGCCGGTGAACACCATGCTGCTGCGGCCGGGCGTGCCCCCTGAATTCGCCCACTTTATGACTTCGGGCATCACCTCCGTGGTGACCTACATGGCGAACGGCGCCGGAGCAGAAGTGGGGCTGATTGGCAAAGAAGGATTTGTCGAGGCCATGCACTTGCTGGGTTCGGCAAACTCACCGACGACAGCATTTATCCAGGTGGAGGGCAGCGCGCTCCGGATTCCCTTCAAAGAGCTGGAGAAGGAAGTTTTCGCGACTCCGGTGTTGTTGCGGCGCGTACTGGAATTTGTGCAGCGGCATAACTTCGCCTTAACTCAGCTGGCTGCCTGCAATGGGCTGCACGAAATCGAGGAGCGCCTGGCCCGCTGGGTGCTGATGGTGCAGGACAGGGTGGATAGTCCAAAGTTCGACCTGACGCAGGAGTTTCTGGCAAGTATGCTGGGCGCCAGCCGAACCAGTGTAACCCTGGCTGCGGGCAGCCTGCAGCGCAGCGGACTGATTGAATACAAGCGCGGCCATATTCGCATTCTCGATGCGGAGAAACTGCTGACAGCTGCCTGCGAGTGCTATCCCATCGTCCGAGACTTGACTCACGACGACCGTTGAGTGGGGATCTAGCTTTTTCGAAGCGCAACAGATTCCATTGTGACTTGCAAAGCACGTCGCAGGAAGGCGAGCCTGTGCGCTCTGACCTGGTAGGTCTGGCGAGGTCAGGCGTTGCGGTCGTAGCGGAGCTTGAGGACGAGGATGGCGAGCGCGAGGGCCAGGGTGACGGCATTGGCGGCAATGATGGGCACCGAGCCGAGAGCGATGCCGTAGGCCAGCCAGCAGGCCAGTCCCAGATTGAACAGCAGAAACATCCAGAGAGAGATGTCGCGCGCGCTTTTGCGTTGCCATACGCGGAGAAGTTGCGGGACGAAAGAGAGGGTGGTGCAGAACCCGGCGATGGATCCGATGGTTTCGAGTGCGCGCTGGTGGAGAGGCGTGGTGTCGAACATGGGTGAGTGGCTCTAACCATTCTTCCAGAAGAACCATGCGGCCATGGAGAGGCCGATGAAGACGACGAGCCCGCGCAGGACGGGCTGAGGAATGCGGCGGGCAAGGCTGGCGGAGACGTATCCGCCGATGGCGCAGGTGACCATGGCGAGCAGGCAATAGCGCCAGACCACCTGTCCGTTGACGACGAAGAGCACGAACGCGATGCCGTTGGCCATGGTGGTGGAGACGACTTTGAGGGCGTTGATTTCGTTGAGGTCCTCGAAGCCGAAGAGAGAGAGCTCAGTGATGATGAGAAATCCCGCGCCCGCGCCGAAGTAGCCGATGTAGAAACAGACGACAACGGTGATGAGAAATACGGCGAGAAGGCTGGGAGGACGGGTGCGCGCCGCGGTGCTCTTGCGGCGCTGCAACCAGCGCGCGACCGGTCCACTGGCGGCAAAGAGGACGGCGGCAAACAGCAGGAGCCATGGCACGAGGTGAAGAAATGTCATCTGCGGCGTATTCAGCAGGACGAGCGCGCCGACGGTGCCACCGATGAGGCCAGCACATCCCAGAAGCAGGGCGAGGCGCGTGTTTTTGAGAATGTCGGCGCGATAAGCGGCGATGGAGGTGAGTTGTCCGGGCCAGAGGGCGACGGTGTTGGTGGCGTTGGCCTGGATGGGCAGCATGTTCATGCCGAGCATGGCAGGAAAAAGAAGAAAAGAGCCGCCGCCGGCGACGGCGTTGAGCGTGCCACCGAGAAAGGCCGCGACCAAAAGCCACGCGATGCGCCAATCGATGGGGAAAAGTGCAAGAGCAGGCAGATGCATGAACTCCTTGATTGTAAGGGCGTGCTGTGGATTGTAAGGGGAGGCTGTGCTGTCGCGCGAGACGGTGCGCGATCGGAGTCCCTAAGAAGAGACGGGGCGAACTGTTTGAAAATAAGACTAGGGGGAGAAAAACCCGCACGGTATGCTAACCAACATGCTTCGACTTCCCCGCCGTCTGTTTGTAGTTTTGGGATTGCTGCTGGTTTGCCTTGCTTTCTTGCCTGCGCGTGCAGCGACGCCTGACAGCGCGCCGGTGCTCTCTATTGATGGGCTAGGAAAAGGCGCGGCGCCGATTGGCGGAGCCTGGCAGTTCCATTTGGGCGATGATGCGGCCTGGGCACGGGCCGATATCGACGACACGGCGGGCCACAATGGCTGGGAACAGCTGACGGTGAATCAAACCTGGGGGATGCAGGGGCATCCGGCGTACACCGGCTTTGCCTGGTACCGGAAACGGCTCCATATTGTCACCGCGCCCGGCTCGGATCCAGACCTGGCGATGATGCTTGGGCAGGTGGATGACATTTACGAGCTCTACTGGAACGGAAAGCTGGTGGGGCACTACGGCAAGATGCCACCGAACGCGGATTATCTGTTCCAGCCGGCACCACAAACTTTTGGGCTGGGCCCGGTACGCGACGGCGTGCTGGCAGTGCGCGTCTGGCAAGAGCCGTTGTTGTCCTTTCAGGGAGACAACCTGGGAGGCTTTCACGTAGCGCCCATCATCGGTTCGCCCCAGGCAATTGCTGCGTTGAGGGCGCAATCCGATTATGAGTGGCTGCGGAGGCGCCAGTATTACTTTGGCCTGCATGCGTTGAATGGCCTGGTGATGTTGCTGAGTCTGTTGGCCTGGCTACGAGCCCGCAGGCAGAAAGTGCTGCTGGCGCTGGCGGCTTACAACGCATCTGGAGTGGCCGCGCTGCTGCTGGTGGGAATGCACCTGCCGCTGTCGTTCTATTTTTCTCTTGGATGGCTGCAGCCGGTATTGAGCGTAGCCGATGTGGCGCTGTGGTTTCTGCTGTTTTATCTGCTCAAGCTCGACGATAACCGGCGGCTCGCGCGCGCCACCTATTTGCTGGCGGCGTTGTCGCTTACGGCGACTTCCTGCGATGGCCTGTTGAGCGCGGTTGACTGGACGAATCCATTGTTTGCGCCATGGGTGGCGGCTGCCGATGGAGCCCTTACCGCAATTTTTACGATTGCTCAGATTTACCCGCTGGTGCTGGTAGCTTTCGCACTGCGGAAGAGGCTGGATTCGACGCGCTGGCTTTTGGCAGGCGCAGCGTGCCTGGATGAAATGCTGTCTGTGATGCGCATTGCCTTGCAGCAGGGCAGCCGGTATACCCACTGGACGCTGGGCAACAGAATTGCGTTGCCGATCTTCACCATTTACGGGAACACCTTCAACGCGCAGACGCTGGCGGACACGCTGCTGCTGATTGCGGTAATCTACGCGGTCTACCGGTATATACAAGAGGCGGCGCGCAGGCAGAGCTCGATGGAGCAGGAGTACAAGAGCGCGCGCGAACTGCAGCAGGTGCTGATTCCGGAGACGCTGCCGTCGCTGCCGGGCTATGCCTTTACGAGCGCGTATCGGCCGGCACAGGAAGTGGGCGGCGATTTCTTTCAGGTGCTTCCGCTGGAGGGCGCGTTTGCGGGATCGACACTGGTGTTGCTGGGCGACGTGAGCGGCAAGGGCTTGCGGGCGGCGATGACGGTGAGCCTGATTGTGGGCGCGGTGCGCACCGTGGTGCGCTATGAGCAGAGTCCGGCGAAGATTCTGGCGGAACTGAATGCACGACTGTTTGGGCGCATGCAGGGCGGCTTTGCCACTTGCCTGGCGCTGCGGCTGGGGCCGGACGGCGAGTGCGTGATGGCCAGCGCCGGGCATCCGGCTCCGTATCTCAACAAGAACGAAGTGGATCTGCCGGGGGCGCTGCCGCTGGGCGTGGTGGCGATGTCGAGCTATCAAGAGGAGACCCTGGACCTGAAGGAGGGCGACCACTTTGCCCTCTATACCGATGGCCTGCTGGAAGCGCGCGGGGCGGATGGGGAGATTTTCAGCTTTGAGAGGCTCGATGCGCTGTTTTCGACCAGCCCGGATGCGGCGAAGGCGAGCGATGCGGCGATTGATTTTGGCCAGGAAGACGACATTACTGTGCTGACGCTGACGCGGCTTTCGGTGGGCCAGGTGGGGCGGACGGCGCTTTCGGCGCCGGTTCTGACGCCAGCCTGAGGGCGTGATCGCGGGCGGGAAGCCTTCAATCGAATGGATAAGCCGTTTATTTCGATTGGCTTAGACATTTTTCTATATATGAGTGTTTTATGCTCATATTTTATGAATCTGTTGTGCTATAGTTCTATCTAAAGAGTTGAGTGGCTCGGAGCCGAGCTCCCTGCCCCACAAATTTCCAATCCGTTGGAGGATGAAGAACATGGCGATACTTCGTTTTGGGCCGTTTGGTGAAGCAGCGACCTTGCAGAACCGTGTGAACTCGCTTTTTCGTGAGTTCAACCAGGGGGAGGGTCCGCTGACGACTGCCAGCTTTGTGCCGGCTGTCGATATCTATGAGGACGCCGAGAAGGTTGTGTTGAAGCTCGAAGTTCCGGGCATTGATGAGAAGGACCTGGACGTCCGCGTAGAAAACAACACGTTGACGGTGAAGGGCGAGCGCAAGTTCGACAAGGAAGAAAAGCAGGAGAACTTCCACCGCATTGAGCGGAGCTATGGAAGCTTCTATCGTGCCTTTACTCTGCCGACGACCGTGGACACCGAGCAGGTGCAGGCCAACTACAACGCCGGCGTGCTGAAGCTCGAGTTGAAGAAGAAGACCGAAGCGCAGCCGAAGCAGATCAAGGTCAACGTCGCGGCGTAAGGACAGGGATCAACTGTCAGCTAATTCGAGAGATCGAAGCCGAACCAGGCGAAGCGGCAGGTTGCGCCGGGATGGGGGAGTGAAAGCTTTCCCACCCGGCGCGCGTTTTTGGGGTGAGTGAGGCAGGTTTTCATTTTTTGAATGCAGGTAAGGCTCTGGACGCAAGCGTCTGGAAGGATCAAGCTAGGAGCTGAAAGCTAATAGCTGGGAGCTGTTTGGTTATGGCGATTCGTTGGGAAAAGTTGACAGTGAAGTCGCAGCAGGCGATGCAGCAGGCGCAGGAGCGGGCGACGGAGTTTGGTAATCCGGAGATGCAGCCGGTGCATTTGCTGCTGGCGCTGATCGAAGACCGCGAGGGCGTGATTCCGGCGGTGCTGGAAAAGATTGGTGTACCTACGGAGCGGCTCGAAGCCGATTTGCACGCCATCGAGGAGAAGCTGCCGCGCGTGGCTGGTTCAGCGGCGCAACCGGGCCCGAGCAGCGCCTTGACCAAGGTGATCGACCAGGCGTTTCGCGAAGCGCAGAACTTCAAGGACGAGTATGTGTCGACGGAACACCTGTTGCTGGGTGCGGCGCACCTGAAGGGCGATGCCGCACGGGAAACGCTGGTTTCCCTGGGCGCAACGCACGAGGCCATTCTGAAGGCGCTGACCGCGGTGCGCGGATCGCAGCGCGTGACGGATCAGAATCCGGAAGGAAAATTCCAGGCGCTGGACAAATATGCCAAGGATCTAACGGAACTGGCGCGGCGCGGCAAGCTGGATCCGGTGATTGGGCGCGACGAAGAGATTCGGCGGGTGATCCAGGTATTGAGCCGCAGAACAAAAAACAATCCTGTGCTGATTGGCGAGCCCGGCGTGGGCAAAACAGCCATCGTTGAAGGGCTGGCACGCAGGATTGTGTCGGGCGATGTGCCGGAAATCCTGAAGGACAAGCGCGTGATCTCGCTTGACCTGGGCTCGATGCTGGCAGGGGCGAAGTATCGCGGCGAGTTTGAAGACCGGTTGAAGGCGGTTCTCAAGGAGATTGAAGAAGCCAACGGGCAGATTGTGCTGTTCATCGACGAACTGCACACGCTGGTGGGTGCAGGCGCGGCAGAAGGCGCGATTGACGCGAGCAACATGCTGAAGCCGGCGCTGGCGCGCGGCGAGCTGCGGGCGATTGGCGCAACCACGCTGAACGAATACCGCAAGTACATCGAAAAGGATGCGGCGCTGGAGCGGCGTTTCCAGATTGTGTATGTAGGCGAGCCGAACGTGGAAGACACGATTGCGATTCTGCGTGGGCTGAAGGAACGCTACGAGTCGCACCACAACGTGCGCATCAAGGACGCTGCCATTGTGGCGGCGGCAACGCTGTCGCATCGCTACATCAGCGACAGGTTTTTGCCGGACAAGGCAATCGACCTGGTGGATGAGGCTGCGGCATCGCTGGCAATCCAGATTGGCAGTGTGCCGACGGAGATCGATCAGCTGGAACGGCAGTCGACTTCGCTCGAAATTGAGCGGGCCGCGCTGAAGCGCGAGAGTGACAAGAACAGCCGCGAACGGCTCGAAGAGGTGGAACGCGAACTTGCGACACTCAAAGAGCAGATCACGGCCCTGCGCGCGCGCTGGACCACGGAACGCGAGGCGATCACGCGCATGAGCGACCTGAAAAAGCGGATTGAGGCGCTGCGCTTTGAAGCGGAAGAACAGACGCGCAAAGGACAGCTGGACCGTGCGGCGCAGATTCAATATGGCGACCTGCCCAAGGCCGAGGCTGAGTTGAAGAAGCTGAACGCTGCGCAGGACGGCAATGCGGGAGTCCAACGCATGCTGAAGGAAGAAGTGGATGAGGAGGACGTCGCCAAGATTGTGAGCAAGTGGACGGGGATTCCCGTGACGCGGATGCTTGAAGGCGAAGTGAAAAAACTCGTGACCATGGAAAATCGGCTGCGCGAGCGCGTGGTGGGACAGGACGCCGCACTCAGCATTGTGGCGAATGCAATTCGGCGTTCGCGTGCAGGGCTGAGCGATCCGAAGCGGCCGATTGGGTCCTTCATTTTTCTTGGACCGACGGGCGTAGGCAAGACGGAGACGGCACGTGCGCTGGCGGAGTTCCTGTTTGACGATGAGCAGTCCATGATTCGCATCGACATGAGCGAGTACATGGAGAAGCACGCGGTGGCGAGGCTGATTGGCGCGCCTCCGGGGTATGTGGGCTACGACGAGGGTGGGCAGCTAACCGAAGCAGTGCGGCGCAGACCGTATGCGGTGATCCTCTTCGACGAGATCGAGAAGGCGCATCCCGATGTGTTCAACATCCTCTTGCAGGTAATGGACGACGGGCGATTGACCGATTCGAAGGGACGCACGGTGGATTTCAAGAACACAGTGCTGATCATGACGTCGAACCTGGGCGCGGCGTTTTTAGCCGGCGAGGCGCTGAAGACGGAGAACGACTTTGAAAGGGCGCGCGAGAGCGTGATGCGTGTGTTGCGCGAACATTTCAGGCCGGAGTTCCTGAATCGCGTGGACGACATGGTCATCTTCAGGCCGCTGGGACATGCGCAGATGAGCCAGATTCTGGATCTGCGGTTGAACGAGGTGCGGACGCTGCTGCAAGACCGGCAGATTTCGCTGGAGCTGACCGAGACGGCGCGGCAGCTGATTCTGGCAGCCGGATCGGATGCGGCGTACGGTGCACGGCCACTGAAGCGCGCGCTGCAGAAGATGGTGCAGGACCCGCTGGCGATCAAGATCCTCGATGGCGAGATTCTGCATGGGTCGCATGTGCGGATCGACGCAGACCGCAACTCGAACCAGTTGCGGTTTGAGCCGATGGGGCGCGAAGCGATGGCGTAATTGCAGCGGCGTTCGCGAAAAGGCCCAGCATGAGCTGGGCTTTTTCTGTTCGCGGAGTTAGCGGCGCTCTCGCCTGTTCGCGAGTTTGGCGGCGATGGGGGTGGGGACGGCTTTTGGATGGAGATGGATTCTTTGGCTCCTGGAAGAAAGAGCTGCAGGCCTCGGGGGAATTTCCTTCGGGGCCCTTTTTGGAGACGCAGAGGAAAGATCGATTGCCTAGGGCGTCAATGTGAGCCACAATCGCTAAATGGGCGAGTTGACGAGAGGCGTGATCCAAAAGATCGAAAAGGCTAAAGAGTTTGATGACATCAAGGATTGGATCTGGATGGCAGGAGACCTGATGAGGCGGGCTTCCTCGTCCGGTTTTTGCAGTGCATTTAAGGAGATCGATCAAGAGGTGGTGGATGATGACGAGAGGACGGCTCTCAAGAACGCTGCGCTTAACGCTCTGACGCGTAATTTCGATCCAATGTGGGTTCAGTGCTTTCTTTCTGTTTTAAGAGGCGCAAACGATTCTGACCTTTTGCCGGTGTGGATCGAGCATTTAGCTCGTTTTCAGAGCACCTTGAAGGAATCAAATGGGATCGTTTTCAATATCCTTCTTGCTCTAAATGATCTTGGCGAGCCTGTGTTTAAAGATGCACGGAGCCTGTGCGTTGTCGACGTTGATCGAAACATGGCTGAGGCGGACAAGTATCTGCGGAAGCACGACATCCTTATTCCGGGATAAAGGCTCTATTGCCGCAACTCCACCAGCGTGGCGCCCTGGCCGCCTTCGTTTTGCGGGGCTTCGGCGATGCCGGCGACGTGGGGATGGGCCTTGAGGAAGTCGCGAACGCCGCGGCGGAGAATGCCGGCGCCGTGGCCGTGAATGATACGGACGCGCGGCAGGCCGGCGAGGAAGGCGCGATCGAGATACTTTTCAAGTTCCTCGGTGGCTTCGTCGACCGTGCGGCCGATGAGGTTGATCTCCATGCGCAGATCGTCGGTGTTGGCGCTGGCAATGGTGACGTGGACATTCTTTTGCCGGCGGGCGGCGGCGAGTGGATCGGCTTTTGCCGGCTTCGCGTCTCCGCCGATGCGTGAAGGCTCGGAGAGTTCATCGCGCTTGGCGCGCATCTTGATGGGTCCGAGGGCCACTTCGAAGACATCTTTCTCGATTTCGCGCTGCACCACGGCCACCTTGTTCATTGACTTGAGCAGAACCTGGTCGCCGGGTGCGATGTGGCGCAGTAGATGGGGCTGCGCGTTGGGATCGTTCTGATCTGCGCCGGTGCGGTGGGCGACGACGGTCTGATTGAAGCTCTCCTGAAACTCGCGGCGCAAGCGGTTGATGCGGCGCTCGGCTTCTTTGCTGAGTTTCTGCTGTGCGGCGCGGTCTTCGACAGCGCGGACATTTTCGCGCATCTGAAATTCGAAATCCTTAAGCAGCGAAGCGAGCTTGGCTTCGAGTTCGCGGGTGCGGTTGCGCAGCTCCACGTCGCCTTCGCGGGCGAGCTTCGCTCTTTGCTCGTTGAGAGCGTACTGTTCAAGCCGCGCGGCCTTACGCTCCTCTTCGAGATCGGCCAATTCCTTGTGGAGCTTGTCGAGGAAGCGGGCGATGTCGACCTGCTGCGAGCCGAGCCTCTCGCGGGCGGCGGTGATGATGCCGGGATTGAGGCCGAGGCGGGCTGCGGTTTGAATGCCGGCCGAAGCGCCGGGCACGCCGAGACGCAAGTGGTAGTTGGGCACCAGCGTGACTTCGTCAACGCCGGCGGCCGCATTGAGCACTCCGGGGGTGTTGGCCGCGTAGACCTTGAGCGAAGTGTGGTGCGTGGAGATGAGCGTCCAAGCGCGCGCAGCGAGAAAGTGCGAGGCAACGGCGACGGCGAGAGCCGAACCTTCTTCTGGATCGGTGGCGGAGCCGAGTTCATCGAGCAGAACCAGCGAGTGCTCATTGGCGAGGCGCGAAAGGCGATCGAGATTGACGATGTGCGCGGAGAAGGTGGAGAGCTCGGCCTCGATGGACTGCGCATCGCCGATGTCGGCGAGGAAGGAGGTGAAGACGGGAAAGCTGGCGGACTCGGCGGGGACGGGGATGCCGGCCTGGGCCATCATGGCGAGCAGAGCGGTGGTCTTGAGGGTAACGGTTTTTCCGCCGGTATTGGGGCCGCTGATGATGAGCTGGCGCTCGGCGTCGGTGAGTTCAAGGGTGAGTGGAACGACGCCGGTCGGCGCGGACGAGGGACTGTCCGACTGGACGGCATCTTTTCTGGCGGAGCGCAGGTGTTTCTCGAGAAGCGGATGGCGGGCGGCATTGAGACTGAGGCGATCGGGAGTGAGTGCCGGCTCGACGCAATCGTAAGCGCGGGCGAAGCGGGCGCGGGCGAGAAGACTGTCGACGAGGGCGAGAACGCGCGCGCCGGCGGTGAGCGCCTCGGCTGATGCGCCGACCAAACGGGTGAGAGCGACAAAGATGCGATGAATTTCGGCCTGTTCGTCTTCTAGAAGGCGCACGAGCTCGTTGTTCTGCTCGATGGTTTCGAGGGGTTCGACGTAAACGGTCTGGCCGGACGAGCTGGCGCCGTGAACGACGCCCGAGACGCGGCGCTTGAGCTCGCTGCGCACGGGGATGACGAAGCGGTCGCCGCGAATGGTGATGACGTCTTCCTGCGTGGCGCCGTCGGAGGAGAGCTTGCGGAGCGCGGCGCGGAGCGATTCTTCGATAACGCGCTGCTGCCGCTCCTGCTCACGGCGGATGCGGGCGAGCTCGGGCGAAGCGTCGTCGGCGAGTGTGCCGTCGGGCTGGATTTTGCGTTCAATCGACTCGGCCAACCACCCCAACGACGAGGACCTGTCGTTGGGAGCCCCGGGAAGCGGACGCAGGGATTGCGTGAGGCCTGCGGAGATTTCGGACAGGCCGGGCAGTTTGCCGACGAGCCGTGCCGGGGGCGACTGGAGCAGGGATTGCCAGGCAGCGATGTCGTGGGCGAGACGCGCGATGGATTGCAGCTCGGCGGCTTCGAGCGCGGCCTCGGGGATGCGGGCCTTGGCGGCAAGCTGGGTGGGATCGAAGAGTCCGCCGAGAGCGATGGAAACGTGCTCCTCGAGCAGGAGGCGAATTTCGCCGGTGAGCCCATGCTGGGAGCGGATCCACGTTTCATCTGTGGAGGGACGTAAAGCGAGGATGGCGTCGCGGCCAATGGCGGATGCGGCGAAGCCGGCGACAAGGGCGAGCAGCGGTTCCCACTCGAGCGCGACGAGGTCGGCATTTGCAACCGGGGACGGGATGGGATCGAGCAGCATGGCCAGCACTTATCTTACGGGGAATGTGGCGGGCATGGAATGCGGCTGGCGTGTCTGCGAGGCTAAGTGGATGGAGTGGAGGCCGGCTTGGATGAGGGCTCGGAGGCTGCAGGCTTCGGGGCGGACTCGGCGGGCTTGGATGCGGAGTCGGCGGCCGGTTTGGCGTCGGATTTTGGCGGAGCGGACTCGGCGGACTTGCTGTCGGAGGAACCGGACGCGGCCTTGGGAGCGTAGTCGTTCACATACCAGCCGGCGCCCTTGAACTGGAGTGCGGGCGCGGTTAGTGGGCGCTCAAGCTTGCCGTGGCATTTGGGACATTCTGTCTCGGGGTCGGAGCTGAAGCTTTGGATTTTTTCGAAATGATGGCCGCACTGCGTGCAGCGGTACTCATACAAAGGCAAGGGGCTAAACCTCTTCGGAGAGGAGATTCTCTATCTCTATTGTACTGGGAGAGTGATGCGAGGGCTGGGGATCTGGGTGAAGGGGCTCCAGGTCCCGAAGAATCGAGACCTGGTCGCCGGTGGATGTGGCGGGGCTGCGGCTCAGTGGACCATAAAGGAAACAGAACCGGCCTTGTCTTCCCAGGCGAGGGTGATTTTGCCGTCTTCGATGGTGTACTTCAGGTTTTCGACCATGGCGGGCGGCTTGCTCATGGTCATGGCCACTTTGCCGAGGTCCTGCGAAGGATCGTAGGAGAGTCCCCACTCGCCGTTTTTCTTATTCACAATCAGGATCCACTGGTCAGGCTTGGAGATGTCGACGAAGAGGGTGTAGGAGCCCTTGGGGACCATCAGGTCGCCAATCATGAGGTCGGCATCCGTTGTGAGGGTGGTGGCGGCGTTGGCTCCCGCACGCCAGATGGGATATTGCGAGCCGTGGGCGGTCTTGATGAGGCCATCGCTGGTGTAGACCTTGCCTTCGCGGCCTTTGACACCCGGCGAGCTGTAGGCGATGGTGATGTTCTTGCCGCCGACGGAAACTCCAACTTTTTCTGGCGGACTGGCGGGCGGTTTTTGTTGCGCTTGGAGGCTACAGACAGCGATCAGAGCGATGGCACTTATCAACAGGCGCTTCATGGTGAATCTCCTCAGGGCAGAAACGGTTTGGGATACCGATTGCTTCGCCGTGAGCATTGTCGCACCGGGCGACGGGGATGGGGAAGCAAGCGTGTTCCTCCTGTTATGATGCGGCCCAAGGCATTGCATGCAGCGGACACAGGAAAATGAATTGGCCGGAGCGAGATTTCGCGCGGCCGTGCGCGAAGAGAAGCCGCTGCAGGTTGTGGGCGCCATCAACGCCTATGTAGCGCGGATGGCGGAGGCGACGGGGTTTCGCGCCGTGTACTTATCCGGCGGCGGCGTGGCGGCAAATTCGCTGGGCGTGCCGGATCTGGGTATCAGCACCATGGAAGACGTGCTGACCGACGTGCGACGAATTACCGATGCAACGAACCTGCCGTTGCTGGTGGATATCGACACGGGTTGGGGCGGCGCATTCAACATTGCGCGGACTATCCAGTCGATGATCAAGGCGGGTGCTGCAGCCGTCCACATGGAAGACCAGGTAAGCGCAAAGCGTTGCGGGCATCGGCCGGGGAAAGAAGTGGTTCCCGTGGAAGAAATGGTGGACCGCATCAAGGCAGCGGTGGACGCGCGGACGGATGAATCGTTTGTGCTCATGGCACGGACCGATGCGCTGGCCAACGAAGGCATGGAGCGGGCGATTGCCCGCGCGCAAGCTTATGTGGCAGCGGGCGCGGACATGATTTTTGCCGAGGCGGTGACGGAGCTTTGGATGTACACGGAATTTCGCCGGGCAACGGGCGTGCCGGTGCTGGCGAACATTACGGAATTCGGGCAGACACCGCTTTGGACGCGCGAAGAGCTGGGCAACGCCGATGTGGACATTATTTTGTATTGCTGCGCGGCCTACCGGGCCATGAATGCAGCGGCGCTGAAGGTGTACGAGACGATTCGCGCAGAAGGCACGCAGCAGAATGCGATGCCGTTAATGCAGACGCGGGCGGATCTGTACGAATTTCTCGGCTACCACGCGTACGAGAAGAAGCTCGACGAGCTGTTTGCGAAAGAGAAGAAATAGGCGTCAGTGGGTGTCCAGCACCGCCATGATGCGTGCGAATTTCCACTCGTTGTCGGGTTCGCGATGAAGAACCCTTAGCAGTTTGCCTTGCACTTCTTTCACTGGATCGCTGGGAGTTGAGCGATATCCCGCGGAAAACACACCCCACTCAAAGGCCCAGTCGCCGGCAATCCGCACATCGCGAATATCCGGTTTGTAGCTGAGGATTGCGAAGCCCGGAGGGTTGGCGAAGGCCTTGAGATCGCTGGAGTAGATTGCTGCCTTTCCAAGATCGACGGGGCCATCCGCTTCGAGGCGCACGGCGTCATTTGTCCACTCGGCCTGCAGCGCATTCGCATCGTTCAGGGTAGTAATTCTTGTGTCGAGGTCGTGGAGGCGTTGAATTCCTGCGCGGTCAGACTCTTCGTGGGCGCTTGAGCCAGCCGCTGACGGGTGCGCACCGAGGACACGGTCTGCAACCGCACCACAAATGAAGGCCAGGACGAGCGGCAGAACCCAAAAGACTCTCTTGATCCACATGATCCCACTTTATGCCTCCGGGCCGACTTTTACCTGGAGCGGGCAGACTGGACCAGCGCGAAGTGTAGGTCAATGGGGACAAGTTTGACGAAGAACGAGCCCTTGCAGCCTGCGCTTGCCACCTCCCTGTCGCATCCGTTAGGTTGAAGCTCTCTGGAGGTCATGGATGACGACACAGGAGGCCGGCTCGGCGGGATTCAAGCCGAAGAAGTCGGTAGCACTGAGCGGCACACCGGCAGGCAACACCGCGCTGTGCACAGTGGGGCATACCGGCAACGATCTGCACTATCGCGGGTACGACATCAAGGATCTTGCAACGCACTGCGAGTTTGAAGAAGTGGCGCATCTGCTGGTACATGGCACGCTGCCCACGGCGCGACAACTGGCGGACTACAAGGCTCGGCTCAAGACGCTGCGCGGACTTCCCGATGAGGTGAAGAAGGCGCTCGAACTGCTACCGGCGACGACGCATCCGATGGACGTGCTGCGGACGGGGGTTTCGGTGCTGGGATGCGTGCGGCCGGAGGGCGCGAGCCACGATGATGCAGGCGCGCGGGCGATCGCGGATGGGCTGCTGGCTTCGCTTGGGTCGATGCTTTGCTACTGGTACCAGTTTGCGCGGAAGGGCAAGCGGATTGAGGTGGAGACCGAAGACGATTCGATTGCGGCGCACTTTCTTCAGCTGCTGCATGGAGAAAAGCCACGGGCAGAGTGGATTGCGGCGATGCAGGCGTCGCTGATTCTGTATGCGGAGCACGAGTTCAATGCGTCGACATTCACGGCGCGGGTGATTGCGGGAACCGGTTCGGACCTGCACTCGTGCATTACCGGAGCAATTGGCGCGCTGAAGGGGCCGAAGCATGGCGGCGCCAATGAAGTGGCACTTGAGATTCAGCAGCGCTATGCGACGGCGAACGAGGCCGAAGCGGATATTCGGCGGCGGGTGGGCGCGAAGGAAGTGATTATCGGATTCGGGCATCCGGTGTATACGATCAGCGATCCGCGCAGCGATATTGTGAAGGAGCTTGCGCGCGGGCTTTCAAGTTCGGAGCGAGATTCGACGCTGTATGGAGTGGCGGAACGGATTGAAGCGGTGATGCACGATGCGAAGCGCATGTTTCCGAATCTGGACTGGTACAGTGCCGTGGCGTATCACTTGATGGGCGTGCCGATCGATTTATTTACGCCGTTGTTTGTGATGGCGCGAACCGCGGGATGGAGCGCACACGTAATCGAGCAGCGGCAGGATGGAAAGATTATCCGGCCTTCCGCGAATTACACGGGGCCGGAGAATCTGAAGTTTGTGCCGGTGGGGCAGCGGTGCTGACGGCGCTTGAGAGAAGACATGCGAGCAGTGCAAGGGGAGTAATTTGAGTTCACCGATCAGCAATGAAAGACCCGCACCAGACAAGGTCCTGACAGACATCGCGGATTACGCGCTCAGCTACGAGATCAAGAGCGACCTCGCGTATGAGACGGCGCGGCATTGCCTGATCGACACGCTCGGCTGCGGCCTCGAAGCGCTTGAGTATCCGGCGTGCACAAAACTGCTGGGGCCCATTGTGCCGGGGACCGTGGTGCCGCAGGGTGCGCGCGTGCCGGGAACCAATTATGTTCTGGACCCGGTGCAGGCGGCGTTCAACATTGGCGCGATCATTCGCTGGCTCGACTTCAACGACACATGGCTGGCAGCAGAGTGGGGACACCCCTCAGACAACCTGGGCGGAATTCTAGCGGTGGCGGACTGGCTTTCGCAGATGGCGGTCACCGAGGGCAAGCCTACGCCGGTTATGCGCGATGTTCTGACGGCGATGATCAAGGCGCATGAGATTCAGGGATGCCTTGCGCTGGAAAACTCGTTCAACAAAGTCGGCCTCGACCACGTAGTGCTGGTGAAAGCGGCATCGACGGCGGTGGTGTGCGGACTGCTGGGCATGACGCGAGAGCAAACCGTGAATGCGATCAGCCTGGCATGGGTGGACGGGCAGAGCCTGCGGACGTATCGTCATGCGCCGAACACGGGATCGCGAAAAAGCTGGGCGGCGGGCGATGCGACGAGCCGGGCAGTGCGGCTGGCGCTGATGGCGAAGACCGGGGAGATGGGCTGTCCCTCGGTTTTGACGGCAAAGACCTGGGGCTTTTATGACGTTTCGTTCCGCGGGCAGGAGTTCAAGTTCCAGCGGCCTTATGGCAGCTACGTGATGGAGAACGTGTTGTTCAAGATCAGTTTTCCGGCAGAGTTTCACGCGCAGACGGCGGTGGAAGCGGCGATGGCGGTGAAGAAAAAGCTGGATGCGATGGGCAGGACACCCGCAGACATTCGGCAGATTACGATTCGGACGCATGAAGCGTGCCTGCGCATCATCGACAAAAAGGGGCCGCTTGGAAATCCGGCAGACCGCGACCATTGCGTGCAATACATGATTGCGATTCCGCTGATCTTCGGGCGGCTGACCGCGGCGGACTACGAAGACAATGTGGCCGCTGATCCGCGGATTGATGCGTTGCGGGCCAAGGTGCAGTGCGTGGAAGAGGCGCAGTACACGCGCGATTATCACGATCCGGAAAAGCGGTCGATTGCGAATACACTTCGTGTGGAGTTGGCCGACGGTGCGGTCATCGAGGAGACAGTCGAATATCCGATCGGGCACAAACGACGCCGCGCAGAAGGCATGCAGTTGCTGGTGGAGAAGTTTCAGACGAATCTGCGGAGGCGTTTTGGGGCGGAACAGCAGCAGAGGATTCTCGACGCCTCACTGGACCGCGAACGACTGGAGCGGATGGCGGTGAACGAGTACGTGGATCTCTACGTGACCGGTTAGAAAGTGCTTCCTCCATCAAAATCTGATTTGACGGCGCGCGTCTTGCGGCGGCGACGTGGAGCGTGTTTGACTTGATGCCGGGCGAATGACTTGAGGCCGGAGGAAGGCGACACGCATGGGTTACATCCTTGCACTGGACCAGGGAACGACGAGTTCCCGCGCGATTTTGTTTGACGAGGCGGGCGCGATTGTCGCGGTAGCGCAGCACGAATTTCAGCAGTTCTATCCGCAGCAGGGATGGGTGGAGCACGACCCGACGGAGATCCTGACAAGCCAGTTGGCATGCGCCGTGGAAGTTCTGGGCAAAGCCGGAGCGAGGCCGCGCGATGTGGCGGCTATCGGCATCACCAACCAGCGCGAGACAGTGATTGTGTGGGACCGCGCTACGGGCAAGGCAATTCATCCGGCGATCGTCTGGCAGGATCGCCGCACTGCTGCGCAGTGCAGCGCCCTCGAAGCGGAGGGGCTGGGAGACACGATCAGCAATCGCACCGGCCTGGTGATCGATCCTTATTTTTCGGGAACGAAGGTTCGCTGGATTCTGGACAACGTGCCGGGGGCGCGCGTCAGGGCCGAGCGCGGCGAGCTGGCATTTGGGACGGTGGACAGCTGGCTGATCTGGCACCTGACGAGCGGCCAGCGCCACGTGACCGATGTGACGAATGCATCGCGCACGCTGCTCTACAACATCGTCGAGGGCAAGTGGGACCCGGAGTTGCTGCGCATCTTTGCTGTGCCGGAGAGAATGCTGCCGGAAGTAGTGTGGTCGAGCGAGAAAGTGGGCGAAGTGACGACCACGCTGGGGCTGGGAGGCATCGGCATTGCGGGCATTGCCGGCGACCAGCAGGCCGCGTTGTTTGGGCAGTTGTGCTGGAGCAAGGGCGAAGCGAAAAACACCTATGGTACGGGCTGTTTCCTGCTGCAGAACATTGGCACGGAATTTGCGCGCTCGAAGCACCGTCTGATTACCACGGTGGCGGCGAGCACGCAGAAGAGGCTGGAGTATGCATTCGAGGGCAGCGTGTTTATCGGCGGCGCAGTGGTGCAATGGTTGCGCGACAACCTGCGGCTGATAGGTTCCTCGGCGGAAGTGGAAGCATTGGCGGCGGGTGTGCCCGATGCAGGCGGCGTGGTGTTTGTGCCGGCGTTTGTGGGCCTCGGCGCTCCGCACTGGGATCCCCATGCGGGCGGGCTGCTGATCGGCCTGCGGCGCGATACGAAGCCGGGACACATTGCGCGGGCAGCGCTGGAAAGCATTGCGCTGCAAGTGGCAGACGTGCTGGATGCGGTGCAGGGCGAAACGGGAACGCCGCTGGGCGCGTTGCGCGTGGATGGCGGTGCGGCGGTGAACGACCTGATGATGCAGTTCCAGGCCGATGTGCTGGGTGTTCCTGTCGTACGGCCGCGCGTGACCGAGACCACAGCGCTGGGCGCAGCCTATCTGGCAGGTTTGGCAACTGGGTTCTGGCCGAGCCCGGACGCGCTGCGTGCAAGACGGAGCGACGATGTGCGTTTTGAGCCGAAGATGAGCGCAGACGAACGGGCGCAACGCCGCGGCCGCTGGCAACGCGCGGTGGAGCGGTCGAAGAACTGGGCCGAGTAGAGAACGAGTTGCATCCACTAAGTACGGAGCGAACGATGCGCAGGGACGAGATGATCCGCCGGATTCGCGAGCGGGCGAGGCAGCAGAAGCCATGGGAGATTGCCGTGATTGGCGGCGGCGCAACCGGGATGGGCGTGGCAGTGGACGCGGCGGCGCGCGGGTTCGACGTGGTGCTGGTGGAGTCGCACGACTTTGGCAAGGGCACCAGCAGCCGCAGCACGAAGCTGGTGCATGGCGGCGTGCGCTATCTCGAACAGGGGAATGTACCGCTGGTGATGTCTGCACTGAAAGAGCGCGGATTGCTGAGGCAGAATGCGCCGCACCTGGTCCACGATCTGGCCTTTGTGGTCCCGAACTATTCATGGTGGGAGGCTCCGTTTTACGGGATCGGGCTGAAGCTCTATGACCTGCTGGCGGGCAAGTATGGCTTTGGCGCGTCGAAACTCCTGACCAAGGAAGAGACGCTGGAGCGACTGCCTGCGCTGGAGCCCGAGGAGTTGCGCGGCGGCGTGATTTACTACGACGGACAATTTGACGATGCGCGTTTGCTGATTCACCTGGCAATGACGGCGGCGGATCATGGCGCGACGCTGGTGAATTATTGCCCCGCAACCGCGCTTGTACGCGATGGCGACGGCTATGTGAACGGCGTGACCGTGCGCGACGAGGAGACGGGCGAAGAACTCACTCTCGGTGCGCGTGTGGTGGTGAACGCGACGGGCGTGTTCACCGATTCAGTGCGAAAGATGGCCGACCCTGCGGCCGAGCAGCTTGTGGTGACGAGCCAGGGAATCCATCTGGTGTTTGACCGCTCGTTTTTGAAGGCGGAGACGGCGCTCATGGTTCCACGAACCAGCGATGGCCGTGTGTTGTTTGTGATTCCTTGGCATGGACATGCCGTGGCGGGAACCACCGATACGCCGCTGGAGGCGCCGAGCCTGGAGCCCAAGCCCCTTGAAGAAGAGATCGATTTTATTTTGGAAACGGCGGGACGCTATTTGAGCCGGCCACCGAGCCGCAAAGATGTACTGGCGGTGTATGTGGGCTTGCGGCCGCTGGTGAAAGGCGATGGCAAGACGTCGGCCTTGTCGCGCGACCACGTGATTCACGTGGATACATCGGGGCTGCTGACGATTACCGGCGGCAAGTGGACGACCTATCGGCACATGGCCGAGGATTGCGTGGACCATGCGATTACTCTGGGGCGGCTGCGCGAAGAACCGTGCACCACAAAGAATCTGCATATCCACGGCTACTTAGAAGACGCGGAGAAGATGGGCGAGCTGGATGTGTATGGATCGGACGCAGAGGCCATTCGCGCGCTGGGGCAGAACCAAGGGCTTGCGGCGCAGCTTCATGCGGATTTGCCCTACATTGCCGCAGAGGTGGTGTGGGCTACGCGTAACGAGATGGCGCGAACAGTGGAAGACGTGCTGGCACGGCGCACGCGAGCGCTCTTTCTGAATGCCGGCGCGGCGAGCGCAATGGCGGAGCCGGTGGCGAGCCTGATGGCCGCGGAACTGGGACGCGACGCGGCGTGGATTGCGTCGCAGGTGAAGGCGTTCACGACGCTGGCCGAGCAGTATAAGGTGGTTTAGAGCAGCGCGCGGCGCGGAGGTTGAAATGGTGAAGCAGTGTACACATGTGGCAGAACATGTGAAGAAGGTGAAGCCGAATACGAAGGGCTGCGAGGAGTGCCTGAAGACGGGGTCGAGCTGGGTGCATCTGCGCATGTGCCTGGAGTGCGGTAAAGTCGGCTGCTGCGACTCGTCGCCAAACCAGCATGCCCGCGCGCACTTCCGTGAGACCCAGCATCCCATCATCCAGTCCGCGGAGCGCGGCGAAGACTGGAAATGGTGCTACATCGACGAATCGTATCTCTAGGTCTTAAGCGAGCTCGAGATCGATGCGCTTCGATTCCGCGTCAAGGCTGGTGATCTTGAAGCTGCGTACCTGGCCCGCACGGAGTGGCTCCGGTTGAGCAGACGGAGCGGGCGTACTCCCCTTCCAACGCGCCTGCAGCATGGACGAAAGCGAAGACAGATCGGCTTTGGGTGCGGATTTCGCTGGGTTGGGTTCAGATGTCGCCGAAGAGGCGGTCGACCGGCAGGCACCGCGAATGCCTTCACCGAGTTCGATGACGGCGCGACCAGCAGACTCCTCGACAACGCGACCTGACACAGTGTCGCCGGCTTTGTGCTCGGCGATGTACTCATCGATGCTGGTGGGAATAAGCTGCTTCATGCTGAGCTTGACCTGGCGCTTTTCTGTGTCAATGGCGAGGACGGAGGCTTTGACGATTTCGCCAACGCGGAGAACGTCGCTGGGGTGATTGAGCCGACGATCGGCAACGATTTCGCTGATGTGGACAAGGCCCTCGATGCCTTCGCTGATCTGCACAAAGGCGCCAAATTTCATGAGGCGTGTCACGGGGCCCTGAATCTGCGCGCCTACGGGGAAGTTCTGCTGGACTTCAACCCAGGGATCGGAGAGCGTCTGCTTGAGGCCGAGAGAGAGACGACGCTCTTCGGGCTTGATGCCCAGAATCACTGCGTCTACTGGGTGGCCCTCTTTGAGCAGATCGCTGGGATGGCGAACCTTCTTTCCCCAGGCCATTTCTGAGATGTGAATGAGGCCCTCGACGCCGGGCTCAATTTCGACGAATGCGCCGAAGTCAGCGAGACGCGTGACGGTACCCGCAACCCGCTGGCCAAGCTGGTACCTGGCAGGCACGGTCTCCCAAGGCTCGGGCTCGAGCTGCTTGAGACCAAGCGAAATCTTTTTGGTCTCGGGATCGAATTTGAGAATGCGGACCTGGATCTCCTGGCCAACGCTGAGCACATCCTCAGGCTTGTTCACGCGGTTCCAGGCGATGTCGCTGACGTGGAGCAGGCCATCGACCCCGCCGAGATCCACGAAGGCGCCATAGGCCATCAGGCTGCGCACAGTGCCGGGAACGGTGTCGCCTTCCTTCAGGGCAGCAAGGCGGCCTTGCGCATCGGCGCGCGCCTGCTCTTCCAGCACGACGCGACGATCCACAACCACGTCTTCATCGGTGATGTCGAGCTTGGTGATGCGGCAATTAATCTGCGTGCCGACAAGCTTTTCGAGTTCCGCGGCATCGCGTGTGCCGCTGCGGCTGGCCGGCATAAAGGCGCGCACGCCCACGTCCACATGGAGGCCGCCCTTGACGACTCCCGTGACGGTGCCCACGACAGCGAGCTTCTGATCGAAAGCTTCCTGCAGTGCTGTCCAGTCGCGAGGCTGCGCCACGCGGAAGCGTGAGAGCTCGTAGTAGCCCTCTTCGTTGCGGCCGGTGACCGACACGGGAACGTTGTCGCCCGCCTTGACGCCGGCGGCGTTGTCGTCGAAGGCAGATCGAGGCAGAACGCCCTCGGTTTTGTAGCCGATGTCGAGAAAGACCTGCTCCGCGGAAATGGAAATGACCGTGCCGCTGAGCTGGCGCGCGCCCGCTACCGGCTTGTGCGAATGGCTGCGCTCGAAGTCGGAGAGAATGTCGGCGAAGTTTTCGTCGGGTTCCGAGGCGATCTCGGCAGGAGGCTCCGGCGGGGGTGGAGGCTGCGGCACTGCTTCAGCAGCAGGTTCGGGCGTGTTTTCTGGGTTGAGGGCGGAGGTCTGCGGATCGTCTGGAGCGGGATCGAAGGTCATGGCGTGTACATAGGTATTGTCCCATGACCAGGCGGCGTGGAAGGTTAGCGTGTCTTGCCATGAGGCTAAGGGAATTCAGCGAGTTTCGGAGTGACGCGACGGGGCGCGAGCGATGTGGCGCCCCCTTTGTCGTCGATGACGTTGGAGATTTCGCCCTTGTCATCGAGTGCGACAGTAATCATGTGGTGGAAGCGGACGCCCACAGCGCGCGGCACTTCGATGGCACGGGTCAGATTGACGTTGGGATGACGGAAAACACTATAGATCCCGAGGCCCCAGGCTTCGTGATCGGTTACCGTGTCCGCCACTTTGTACGACGCCCAACCGTTGGCGCCGGGCGCGGAAGTGTAGCTGGCCTGATCCGGCGGATCGTAAGGAATTTCCGATTGATAGAAGAAGGTGCGGCCGTGATTGCCGTTCCACAGCACCTGAAACTGCTGGTGGTGTTCCACGAAGAGGCCGTAGATGGTGACGTTGTTGCCGTTGACTACGAGGCCGTTCTTGCTGAGGTTTTCGGTCCAGCCAACGTGCGAGCCGTGGTCGGCGCGCCAGATCCAGGTGTGGTCAACAAGGGTGTCACTGGAGTTGATGCGGAGGTTGCCGACGGTACGACCGACACCCGCGCCGCCATCGCGGAAAAAGATGTCGTGGAGAGTGATCGGGTTGCGGGCGTGATTCGCTTTGCTGCCTTCCGGGCCGATCTCGAGAAGATTGGGCGAAGTCTGTGGACCCGCATCGAAGAGAAGGCCGGCAATCTCAATGCCGTCTGCGTCGGCGGTAATCATGGCAGCAGCGCCATGCGTGGGGCGAAGCGTTGCAAAGCCCAGGCCGAGGACGACGGTGTCGGGCCGGGTGACTTTGATGGACTCGGCGAGATCGTAGATGCCCGGAGTGAAGAGCAAGTTCTTGCCGTGCGCGAGCTGTGCATTGATGGTTGCGGCGGTGTCGTGGTCGGGCTTTGCGATGTAAAACGAACGAAGCGAAAGAATGCGCCCAGGCGTGGATCCGCCATGCCAAGTGATGCCGGAACTGTCAGAGCGCAAAGTGGGAACAACGACCGACCAGTTCCCTTTTGCGTCCACCTGCAGAAACGGCTTTTCGCGGACGATGGGCGCGCGATCAACCTTGGTGTACGGCGGCGAAGGCCACTCGCCCGTGGGCGGATGCGGAATGCCGACAAAGACCATGTTCCAGTTGGCGCCGGTCCAGCCACCCCACTCACTGTTGCGCGAAATCCACTGCTGCTGCGAGCCGGAATCGACAGTGCCATCAACCAGCGTGTCCGACATCCAGCCGCCGCTGGCCCATCCGCCATTCTGATGGAGCACAAGGTTGCCAAGCACGTGCATGCGGCGAAAGGGCACTGCTTGCGAAACGGCCCACTGCATGGTGCCGCCCGTCGGAGTAACGGAGAAACCCTCCGCGTCGCGCCAGAACGTGCAAGTAGCGTTGTTATGGGGCAGGCTGGCATCGGCATGCACATTGCCGATGATGTGGACGGCATCGGGAGAGGCCCCAAGGCCTACTACTTGTGTGTAAAAGCCGACTGGGATATCGACGTGGTATTCGCCAGGCAGAAAAAGCAAGGCGTAGCGCGCGGAGCCGAACTCGCTGTGCTGCTCGATCGCATAGATCTTGTCGATCTGCTTCTGAATGTCCGCGGCAGGCATCGAGGGATCAAAGACCAAAACGTTGGAGCCGAGATCGGGTGGTTCCGCGGCCTTAGAAGAAACTGCGGAAGCAGAAATCGCGAGGCCTAGAAGAATGACGATCAACCCAGGTTTGAGCAAACTCCAAGCTGTGCTGCCTTGCATGATTTTCCTTTGAGCCCGTTGGGTCTGAATCTCGATTGCAGTTTCCCATGGTAGCGGCTGGGGCAGGCGCGGGCAATCGACACGCTTGTGGACATGGAGCAGGGCCGCAAGCGAGAATGGCGCTGCACTTCGCAAGGGAGACCCGGCACCATGAAAATACCGGCAATCACACGCAGGGATTTTGTGCGCCTGAGCGCGGGGGCAGTGGCCGCGGGTGCCGCTGTTCAATCGACGAGTGTGCAACCCACTATGCTGGCCGCGCAAACTCCGGCCGATTCGGGGCGCAAGATTCGTTTCGTGTCGATCGGTACCGGAATTCGCGGGTGCGATCTGCTGCGGAGTGCGCGCAATGTGACGAAGGGCGAACTTGTGGGTACTGCCGATTTGTATGACATGCACCGCAAGGCTGGCGTGGAGGCCTACGGCAAAGATGTCCTGACGACGCGCGATTATCGTTCGCTCCTGGACCGGAAAGACGTGGATGCAGTGATCGTGGCGGTCGCGGATTTTCAGCACCGGCGCGTGGTATTGGACTGCTTAGCGGCGGGCAAGGATGTCTATTGCGAAAAGCCGATGTCGCACAACGTGGCGGATGGCCAGGCGATGGTGAAAGCGGTCGAGGAAAACAAGCGGATCTTCCAGGCCGGCAGCCAGCGCGTGAGCAACATTGTTTACAAGAAAGCCGGGGAGATTTACGCTTCGGGGCGCCTTGGAGAGGTGCATTACATTGAAGGACACTCCGATCGCAATTCTCCTTCGGGCGCGTGGGTGTATCCCATTGCGCCGGATGCAAGCACGGAGACGATTGACTGGACGACATGGCTGCGCGATGCACCGCCGATTCCGTTTGACGCGGCGAGGTTCTTCCGCTGGCGCTGTTTCAAAGATTACGGTGAAGGCGTGGGCGGCGATCTATTTGTCCATTTGCTTTCGGGTATCCAGTGCATCAGTGGTATCAATGAAGCGCCGAGCCGCGCCCAGTCGACGGGAACACTGACGCACTTCAACGACGGGCGCGATTATCCTGATCTGCTTGCCACACTTTATGACTATCCGGGCGTAACCGTGAATCTGCATTGCAACCAGAACAATGCGGCAGGCGAACCAATCATCTTCTATGGGCGCGAAGCGACAATGACCATCAACGGCAATACGTTGACGGTCGTACCACAGGATACGAGCCCGCAGCCTGAAGGCTACTCGCTGAACGGATGGACCACTGAAGCGAAGGCGGAGTACATGAAAGAGTGGCATGCGGCGCATCCTGAGCCGGCCGCGAAGATGGATGCTGCAGAAACCTATTCCGCGCCGCATGGCTACGACGACACGGCCGACCACATTGCCAACTTCTTCCACGCAGTGGAAACGCGCGAGCACGTAGAGGAAGACGAGATCTTTGGCCATCACGCGGCCATTGCCTGCCACATGGCCAACCACTCTTATTTCCATCGCGCGATTGCAACCTGGGACGACGCATCGCAAAGCATTAAAAGCTAGGTTTGCTGTTCACTGTCGAGCAGACAAGGAGAGACATCGAATGAAGAGTTCTTCGCGCAGGGATTTCCTGAAGACTTCGGGTGCACTGGCAACTGCGGCCCTGGTGGGCGGCAAATCGCTCGTGGCCGCACCGCTCAACAAACCGATCGGACTGCAGCTTTATTCGGTGCGCAATCTCTTGCCCAAGGATTTCGACGGCACGTTGCGGCAGTTGAGCGACATCGGCTACAAGGAGATGGAGGCGGCCGGCTTCTACAACAAGACGGCAGAGGAGTTTCGCCACGCGATGGATCGGGCCGGCTTGAAGTGCATCAGCGCGCACTACACGCTAATGGATTTTCGAACCAAGTTGGATGAGATGCTGGACTACGCGCACCATCTCGGCCTCGAATACATGATTTGTTCGTCATCAGGCGGCGTGCACCGCGATCCGAAGGCAAAAGGCGATTTGACGCTGGATGACTGGCGTTACGTCACCGGTGAATTCAATCGCATTGGCGAAAGGGTGAAGGCCGCCGGCATGACTTTCGGCGTGCACAACCATGTGCCGGAATTTGCCGTGGAAGGCGGCGTGACCGTGTATGACGAGCTGCTGCGACTCACCGATCCCAAGCTGGTGTACTTCGAGATGGATTGCGGATGGGTGACTGCCGCAGGTCATAATCCCGTGGACTATCTGAGCAAGACGCCGGAACGATTTCCGCTGATGCACGTGAAGGATATGTCCCATGACGACAAGGGGTATCACTCGGTAGTGATGGGAAAAGGCGTGGCCAATTATCAGGCGATTCTGCGCGCGGCCACGGGATTGAAGCACTATTTCATCGAGCAGGAAGAGTTCCTCGGTGACCCGATGACGGAGTTGCGAGCCGACGCGGATTATATGCGCAAGCTGGATTTGTGAGGGGCGAGCCGGTGCAATGGACGGCGCCGGCAAGGCCAGAGAAACCACACTCATTCCTCGACGAACAGTTTGAGACGGTCCAATGTTTCGTCCCACTGGCGCGAAACTGCGTCGAGAAACGAACGCATCTGCACAATGGAGTCAGGCTCAAGCTCAAAACGGGTCTCGCGACCTGATCGTGAGCAGCGGACAATCTCCGCTTTGGCCAGGACGCGCAGATGTTTGGTGATGGCCTGACGCGTAAGACGCGAGCCAGCGGTGAGCTCCGCGATGGAATGCGGCTCGCCGGAGCAGAGTTTGCCCACCAGCGCCAGGCGCGTTTCGTCGCCAAGCGCTGCAAAGAGCAACGAGGGAGCCGGGGGCCTGCGGAGTTTAGGACTGCGCGACATGGTTCTCAATATTCTTCATCTGCTGCGTCCAGCCGCCGTCGTTGCGGCGGAAAGCCTCGAGACGAAGATCGGCCGGGATCTTTTCAAAGCCCGACTCAGTAACCGTGAGCCGAGTGCCGGTTGTTGTTGGTTCCAGGCGGAACTCGACGAGAGTCTTCGGCGCGTCGGTGTATTCCTTCGGGTAGTCGGCCTTGTCGAACGATTTGGGATGGGGCCAGGTGAAAGAGAAGAGACGTTCGGGCTCGATCTTTTGAATGACGGCTTCCCAACGGACGTGCTCGAAGCCCGGATAGGTCATCTGGCCGCGTGAAATCTGCCCTGCGACAAACGGGCCTTCGAGGTTGACGCGAAACCACTGGCCGAACTCGCGATGATCTGTGAGGGCGCGCCAAACCCGGGCTACCGGCGCTTTAAGCTCAATTCTTTTCCGAATCACGTTGTCCACAACAAGCAACCTCCTGGTTGCATAATATGCACCTCGCCGAATTTGCGCAACCTTTGAGTTGCCTTTTTTGCGTGGAGGCCGAGGCGGGCGATTGCGTCCGCTTCGGAGGTCTCAGGACTGGGTTTGCCCTATCCGGTAGGCTTTAGGCATGAATGTTTTCGACGAGAAGCGCACGGAACTGGAGCGGCACGAGTTCATGATGGGGGTGGAGCGCGGCCGGCTGGCGGTGGCCATGGACCTGTTGACCGACTCGCTGATCATGGTGGGGCAACATGGGGTTTACTGCACTTCGAGCCGCAATCCCAGCAAGCCGGCGCTCGACCTGCAAGCAGTGTTGAGCGGCATGGAGGGCGCAAAGGCGCTGATTCAGAGCGTGATGGAGGAACTGCGCGCGCAGCGCGATCGGAAACTCGGTCCGAGTGAAGTGCCCGGCCAGTAGAGTCACGCGAATCCGAAATACGATATGCTGATAGAGCGCGCCCGTAGCTCAGCTGGATAGAGCGAATGCCTCCGGAGCATTAGGTCGGGAGTTCGAATCTCTCCGGGCGCACCATTTCCCCATTCCCCGCACCTGAATGGCCCCACCCCAATGTCCTAAACTATCCATGGACCGAGCGCCAAAAACGGCGCCGGGCCGCATAAGGGACCGATGCATTTGAATTTTCACTTTACCCAGGTCCAGATTCTGTGGACGCTGACGTTTGCGGCACACCTGGTGCTGCTTGTGGTTCTTTTGGGACGCGATCGCGTCAACCGCTATCCGTGGTTTTCGGCGTCCATTGCGCTGGTGACCCTGCGCCTGTTGTCGAGTCGCCTGCTTTACGGCCGGTTACCCGAGCTCACGCTGGGAGGCATCTTCATCGTGCTGGCCGTGATATCGGCCATCGTCAGTTTTCTGGTGCTGGTTGAAATTGCACGACGCGCCTTCGGCCGCGCATCCCGCACCGCGTGGATTCTCTCGGTGCTGGTGATCCTGGCGGCCGTCGTGAGCGTTTTGGCCACATGGGGTCCGTGGCCGGCAATGCGAACACTGAAGCCGGATTCGCTGCTGGGCACGCTGGGGATATTGCAGCTGGCGGCGCAAAAGGGCGGCACGCTGGTGGACGTTTCGACCATTTTGCTGGGCTTGCTGGTGGTAGCGTTTGGAGCCCGCTTTGGCGCGGGATGGCGCAGCCATACGCAACAGATCATGATCGGGCTTTCCACTGCGTCGATTGCGCAGCTCGGCGTTCAGATGATCTGGCAGATCATCGCCAAGCACACCCTGCCCAAGACGATGGCCGATTATGAGCGCATTCTTGGAGTGAAGGACAAGCTGGTGAACGCCAACAGCGCCATTTATCTGCTGGTGGTGATCTGGTGGATTGCGTGCCTGTGGATCGACGAGCCGGGCGCATCGGCGAAAGCGCTCGCCGTTCCCGTGGAAGAGGGCGCATCTCCGGTGGTGGTTGAAGTGCCTTTGGCCGCGGAAGCGCAAGAGGGCGAGCCGGCTTCGTAAAGGGCCGCCGCCCGGATTAAACCGCGAAGTCGATAAAGCCGCGCTCAGGATCGGTGGAGACCAGTTTCACGGTCACGCGATCGCCCACGTCGAGCTTGCTCGTGCCCGGCTTGCCCAGATTCACAATCATGCCTTCGACGTGCGGATCGAGTGTGCGGACGAAGGTGCCGTACTGATTCACGCCAGTGATAATGCCGGAGAAGCTCTGTCCGATGCGTGGATGGAGGACAACCGCGGCGATGCGCTTTTGCATATCGCGCTCCACCTTGCGTGCATTGTCTTCCATCAGCGTGCAGCGCTGCGCAATGGCATCGAGATCGCCTTGCGAATACGGTGGGTTGCTCTTGGCCAGCCAAGCCTTGAGCAGGCGCTGCGTAACAACATCGGGAAAGCGGCGATTGGGCGCAGTGGAGTGCGTGTAGTCCTGTACGGCAAGCCCGAAGTGACCGGGTGAAGGCTCGTTGGGTTTCACCAGGACGTATTCGCCGGGACCCATCAACTTAACAACCGACAGCGAAAGATCGGGGAAGTGATCGGGATCTTTCTGCTTCTGCGCGAGAAGAAAATCGTTGAGAGCCTTGGAGTCCGGCTGGGCAGGAAGCGTGGTGCCCATGCCGGCAGCCAGCTCGACGATGCGGTCCCAGCGCTTGGGCGTGCGCACGATACGGCGAATGGAAGCGACGCCCGCACCTTCAAATGTTTTGGCGATCACGCCGTTGGCCGCCACCATGAACTCTTCAATCAGCGACGTGGCGCGATTCTTATCGAGGCTGACGATGTCGACGGCCAGGTCGGCCTGCATCAAGGGGCGCGTCTCAATGGTTTCAAGATCGAGTGCGCCGTGCTGGAAGCGGTTGCCCAGCATGCGATGCGCAGCCGTGTCCTGCAACTTGAGCTGCGCGGCAAGATCGGCACTCGCCGCAACTTTATCCGGAGCGGGTCCGCGGTTTTCGAGCCACGCGCCCACGCCGTTGTAAGCAAGCTGTGCGCGGTTGCGGACAAGGGCTCGATAGGCTTTGCCGTCAGAAGCAGCACCCGTCTGATCCACGCAGAATTCTATGACAATCGCCACGCGGTCTTCGTTCTCATTCAGCGAAGTAATGCCTTCTGAGAGCACCGTGGGGAACATGGGAAAGACTTTGACGCCGGTGTAGACCGAGGTGGTCTCACTGCGCGCGTGGTTGTCGAGCACGGTGCCCAGCGGCACACGCACGTCCACATCGGCAACGCCAACAAGGACACGGATGCGGCCATCGGAGAGCTGCTCGGCCCATTCAATCTGGTCAAGATCTTTTGAGGTGTCGTTGTCGATGGAGGACCAAAGCAGGTTGCGAAGGTCTTGCGCGCCGGGCGCGGCAGGCAGCTCCGGATGGGCCTGGATTCCGGCAAGTTGTGCGTCGGTGCCTTCAGGAAAGTCGGGCTGAAAGCCCCGCTCGATCATGACGGCATGGGCCGCAGCGACGAGATTGAAGTTCCCCGAAGGGCTTTGGCCGTGACCGGAATTGCCGGGATTGTGATTCTGAGGGTGGTTGGGAGTGTTGGGCATGCGTGGCGCGAGCTCCTGATGACGAAGAGCCAGCCTATCACGCCGAGGTAAAGGCAAAGCAAAAGGGGCGGACCAAGCCACCGCCCCTTCTTGCCATCTCACCGAGTGGATAGGCTATTGAATGCCCAGATCGGACAGAACCTTGGGCTTCGCTTCGTCCACTGCGAGCAAGTTGTGACACGCGGCGCAGTCCTGCGTGATAGACGTGCCGTTTTTCGCTGCATGGTCGCCATCGTGGCAGCGGAAGCAGCCCGGGTAGTCCATGTGGCCAATGTGGTTGGGATGGGTTCCCCACGTCACCTTCATTTCAGGAAACACGTTCTGGCTGTAAAGGAGCGCGAGTTCGTCGCCGGCTTTCTTCACCTGGTCGGCCTTGGTGGCCAGCACCTGGGGATTGCCGGAGCGATAAAAGGCTTCAAGTTGCGATGTGATCCTGCCTCGCGCTTCATCCTGGCTGCCGTATTTGGCTTTGAGCAGCGCGAGGCCCTCTTTGTGAACCCAGGGCAGCGACGGGTTGATGGAGCCGTCGGCCATAGCGCGATTGATGGCTTCTTCCGCAGTCATGAAGGTGTGCGAGGCGCGGTTGTGGCAGTCGATGCAGTCCATCACGCGGCGCTCGCCTTGCGGAGGCGCATTGCCCTTGAGCGTGGAAGCGGCATAGACCGTCTCAGTGCCATCGGAATTGCGGCGCTGCACCCAGGGAATGGTCGTGCGTGTGGGATCGGTAGCAACGTATTCAATATGGCCGAGGTGGACGCCGTGGATGCCCGTGAGGTGGGAGAGAGAATCCTGTCCGCCGAGGTGGAGCACGACGACGGTTTGCGTTTCGGTGTTCCGCTCGTCATCGGCAAAGCTGGACTTGACGATAAGTTTTTCGCCGACGAACTTGGCAGGCGTATGGCAGGCTTCGCAGATTTCGCGCGCCGGGCGCAAATTCCGCACCGGCGAATCAATCGGTGTGGGGTAGTCGGGGATCAGCTTGGGCGCGATGTGCGCAAAAGGATGCGTGGAGACCTCGATGAGCTGCTTGGTCCCGTTGACCTTTGCCTGCACGTAGGAGGAGACGCCGGAGCCGATGTGGCACTCCACGCACGCCACGTGCGAGTGCGCTGAGATTTTGTACGCCGCATATTCAGGATGCATCACGTGGCAGGACTGTCCGCAGAACTGGGGTGAGTCCATGTAGGATGCGCCACGATAGCTGGCGATGGAGACGACCAGCAAGTTGACGATGGTGGCCACCAGAACAATGTCGACGCCATGGCGAAAGATGCGATCGTTAAAATCGACCTTCGGAAAGACGGCGGGAATTTCTCCGGTCCTTTGCAGCGCGCGGCGGCGAAAGTAAACGCCCACGGGAATGAGTGCCAGGCCTGCAATAAAGAGGAACGGCAAAATGAGAAAGAAGATGATGCCGAGATAGGGATTGATGTTCGGCTTGCCGAGCATCTCCAGCGCCCAATAGGCAATCATGGTGATGCCGGAAGCAGTCGTGATGGCGCCGCCCGCCAGGCTGATCGGGTTGTTACCGAAGAAGAGAGCGGGCCTTACCCAGTTCTCGCGAAATTTTTGAAAGAGAGACACAAAGCCCCCAAGGGTGAAGTGTGGCCCGCCTGCACAACGGGCCGCACCCGTGCTACTTCAAAGAGCGGAAATAAGTGACAGCGTCCTTGATCTGGTCATCGGAAAGCTTGCCGCCGAACGCCTTCATCTTGTTCTTGCCGTTCTTCACGGAAGCGATCATGTCGGCCTCTGACTCCTTCTTGTAATCGGGGTCAGTCGACGGCTTGACGCCCATCATCTTGGCAATGCCGGGGCTCGGTGTTCCAGCGGAACCATGACAGCTTTGGCAATTCGCCTTGTAAACCGCTTCGCCCGAAGACTGAGCGAAGCCCATAGCGCCGGCCAAAGAAACTGCGAGGGCCAGCACCACTTGCGATCGAATCATTTTGTTCATCGTGTTACTCCTTCAACCTTTCCACCCGCTAGATGCCGAGGGGACGTCCGACGTGTGGTCATTCTTGCCCTGTTGAATCCCGCCGTTTAACTGCCTCCGCCGGGACTTGTTGCTCGAAGACGCAATTGAATCCGTTGCGTCTTTTCGGTGCGGCTCCTTCCCAACGAAAGAGCCGCTTCGAATTTTTGACCGCCTACTTGACGAAGGTGCGGAAGTACGTGACCGCATCCTTGATCTGATCGTCGGTAAGCTTGTCTTTGTACGGCTGCATCTTGCCCATACCGTTGCGGACCGCGTCCATCATCTGCGCCTCCGTCAACTTCTTCACATCCGGATCGGTAGCGGGCTTCACCTTCATGGATTTGCCGGCCGGCGAATCGGCCAGTCCACTAGCTCCGTGGCACATCTGGCACTTGGCTTTGTACGTCGCTTCTCCCCCGGACTGGGCGAAGCTCACGGCGCCGGCCAGGGACAAAACCAGGGCCAGCGTCACAGCAGATCGATTCCTCTTTGTCATGCTCTACTCCTCAAAGATCTCCTGTATCGAACGCAGGAAAGATCGTTGCCGGGAAAGAGGCTTCACTCACATTGAGCAGGAGCCGCGCCGTTCTCTCAGGTCGAACAGAAGAGACTTGCACTTCGAGACTCGGTAAAACGTTGAAGAATGGATGGACCGGCGAAAAACCTCGCAAGTCCGCCCCTTATGGCTAAAACGCGTATTGCACGCCCAGCGTGATCACATCTCCGTGAAAGTTCCGGGCTGCCGGTCCGGGGCCGCCGGCTTCGTCGTAGCCGTTGTGTTCCCAGAAACCGTGCCATGCCCATTGCCTGGCCACGTTGACTGTGAGATCGGAGTAGGGCGATACAACTTTGGACCGCAGCGCACCCGGCACCATCAACGGATTGAGCATCTCCGCCTGTCCGTTGTTGCTGGTGACGCGCGCGCCGCCGTTGAACTTGAAGTATTTCGACGGGGCATAGCTGAGCGAGCCCGCGAAGAATGTGGTCGGCGCGTGATACATGCCGGAGTCGAGATAGTACGAAGGGTCGCCGACACCTGCGCCGCTGTTGGCCACTGTGCAGGTTCCTGCATTCGATGCCCCGACGGGGAGTGGAGCATTGGCGTTGGGAGTGAACGCATAGCACAGGTCGGTCTCAGAGAAAACGTCGTCATGAGCAAAGTTGAAGTCCAGACTCAACGCCTCGGTAGGGATCACCTGGGTGGCAAAGCTGAAATCGTGATTGTGCTCCTGGTGATTCACCAGCGGATCGTCGTTCTTAGCCGAGTAGTCGTTACCAGTGAGGGCAAAGTTCACCCACTTGGCGGGCTTGATAACAGCGCGCGCGCGGAGATGAAAGATCTTGTCCGGTGCTTCACGCGTGTAGGTATTGCTCGGAGTCGTATTTGCGTCGGCACTTTTCGAACTCATGCCTTCGTAGTTCAAATTGAGGCGAACCATCCGTGTGGGCTGAATTGCGGCGCCGAGCAACGCCCAATTCTGGTGCCAGGTCAGGTCGTCGCCCGGGTCCACAATGTTGCGATTCACAAAGCGCCATCCGCCTGTGAACTTGATTTGCTGGAGGGGAGCTATCTCAGCCAGGACCGTGTTTCTCTCGACCTTCTGATCGAGGAAGTAGGAGTTGGGCGCGGGGCTTGCCGGGCAGGTTCCTGGGCCCGGAGTGCAGGGCGTGATGGAGTTGACCGGGGTGAGCATGGAGGTGCCAGCAGGGCCCTGCCAGGCCACTGTGTTCATAATCGAGTTTCCTGAGTTGCGCGTGTTGAAGATGTCCAGCGCATCAGAAATTGTGACGTACTTGTTGAGGTCGGCGATCAGGCCAAAATCCGCACTACCGTTGGCGCGTTTATTGGTGGCCAGGCGCCCATCGGGCATGCCGCCCGTTTCCACTTCCTGCCGTATGCTGGTGCGCGTGTTCCACCCGGTGAACGTCTGATTGAAGTTGTTCACGTTGCTGGTGGCGCCACTGTAGACAAGGCGTCCGTTGAAGGAAACCTTGTTCCAGTAGTGCGAGCTGAAGCGCAGCTGTTCCGTGGGAAACGCAGTTCTTATCGGTGCGGTCGACGAAGCGACTTCAGTCCCCGAGCAGAATGGATTGACCACCCCGTTAATTACGTTCTCGGTCTTGTTCGCGCCGGTGCCACAGGCTACGGTGGGGCCGGTGAGTACATCTACTCCGAGAGAAGCCGGAGTTCCATCGGAGAGCTTGAACGGCGTGGGCGCGAGCTGGAATCTCGAGTCGCCTTTGTAGAAAACGAGAAGCTCGTCGAAGCTGACCGTGGTGCGCTTGAATGGTTTCCAATCAACCCCCGCAACGTAAGTCGAAGTGCCATTTCTGAACAGCTCGGCGACTTGCACGTCGCCGGCGTAGTGGACGGTAGAGTACGTGGGGCCCTCGTGCATGTTGTGGTTGAAGCCGGCACGAAAATCAATCACCGACAACGGCAAAATGGTCAGCATCGTATCGGTGTTACGGCGAACCGTGTTGAACAAGTGGAGCGAATCCGGCTCGGGCACCAGCACGGGCGTTGCCGTGGTGGCCGTCGAAAGCAGTGAGTTGTCGAGCAGGTTGTAGTCGAAGTAGTTGCGGTCGCGGCGGAAGCTGCCCGCAAAGCTATACCAGCGGCCCTTGGAGACGTTGAGATAGGACACATCGTTGGGATCGCCGCCATAACCGAAGCTGCTGCTGGTGAGCGTGTCGAAGAAGGGTGTCTTGGTGGGATCGAGCGAGCGCATCTCCAGGCTGTGATTGAGGACGCGCATTCCCGTGCCCTGGTTGATCATGGTGGACCACATGGGATTGCTGCCGGATTTACCGGCAACAATGCGACCGCCCAGCTCAATCTGTTGGTGCACGAGGTAGCCGCCGATCACTTTCCGGTTCGGATCCGCGGCGGGTTTCTTTTCGACTACCTGTTGCGGAGCTTTGGCTGTGTCCGGCTGAGCCTGTGCATAGCCGCTGAGGGACGCGGCCCCCGCGCCGAACATCCCCATGAGAGCAAGGGCGCAAAGCCGGAATGTGTAAATCCGCGCCAACGACACGTCCAGACTGTTTGCTGCTGCCTGATTTGTCATCGCTCGCCCCTTTCTCAAAAGTTGGTCTTGAAGAAATCTGGATGCGTGTTGGAGCCGTGGATGTCTGTGTGACAGATGGTGCACGACTGATACTGTGTGGCCTGGTTGTGCGCGGGACCGGTGGGAATGGGCGCCGTTGTAAAGTTGGGTGACGGCGAGTGGCACTGCAGGCAAATGGTGTTGACGTTGGCGCGATTCAGGAGGCGCGGATTCGGTCCGCCATGCGCAAAGTGGCAAGCGGTGCAGCCTTCGGTCTTTACCACGTCGTGTTCATACACAAACGGTCCAGCCGTCTCGGTGTGGCATTTCACGCAGACGGCATCCTGCTGCGCGGCCGACTTGAGTCCCTTGGCATTGAAGGTGCCGTGGGGATCGTGGCAGTCGGAGCACTTCACCAGGCCCTCTTCAACCTTGTGGTGGAAGGGCATGTTGAACTGCGGCTTCACGTCGGTGTGGCATTGGAAGCAGAGCTGCTTTTCTTCAGCTTTCAGCAAATGATCCGGCGTCGTGGACGCGTGCACGCTGTGGCAACCGAGGCAGCTCACGTTGGCCTCGCCGTGCCCTGAGCGTTCGAAGTTGGCATGCTGCCCCTGGTGGCAGGTCAGGCATTTCGCATCGATCTCTTTCGCAGAGGCCTTGGCGGGATTGAAGATCTTTGTCACATCGCCGCCCCCGTCCACGTGTGCTTTGCCTGCACCGTGGCAGTTTTCGCAGGTCACACCATTGCCGCCATGCATTTGTGCCATTTTTGCGTGAGGATTGGTGCTGAATCCTTTGGCAGCGTCTTCGTGACAGGTGGCACAGACCTCCGATCCGACCAGCTGGCTGGGATCGGCTTGTGCGCTGGTTGTCTTGTCTCCTTTTGCAGGCGCTGCAACAAGAGATGCGGAGAACAGGAGCGCGCCCAGGACGAAGAGGACGCTGAGGCGCAGACTGCGATCTCGACCAGAAGCTACCTTGCGCATCGTGCGATCAACCCGCCCATCTCCATGCATCGAGTACCACCTCATGTGCCGTTCCGCCAGGAATGCGCGTCTACCGTATGCGCCATGTGCTGAAAAACTTGAGCAAACGGCAATCCGCCCGGAACCGAAGGTTCGATTCCGGAGGCCTCATGTGCGGAGCATCACCTTATGCGTGAAATCCTACGGGGATTAGCCGTCTTCTACGGTGACGTCCATCACACATAGAGCAAGCCCTTTCCTGCCTCATTAATTACTGCATTTTGAAGAACCTGGCGCGATGTTTGCAGGGAACAAGGTTGATAGGAATCACAGGCGCGAGCATCCCGCTTCGCAACCGAGATCGCAGGGGTACAAACGACGGCGACACCGGCTAACACACGTGAGGTGCGTCACATCAATGCAAAGAACGAAGAGACCACACTCGTATTCAGCGCAAGCATTAACCCTGAGGCGGGAGTTTGTTCCCTGCGGAATGCGTTCCTTGAACGGGAGCGCCCTAACCGGGTGGGTCGGGCCCTTGGATTCAAGCGAACGGGGCAAGAGATGGCGGATATCAATAGTCCAGTTGCGGTTGCAAGGCCCTACAGGCATGGGGCACGGCAAGCTCCAGTGGGATGCGCAGCGTGCGCGAACAGGCGCCCGGGGTGGTTTTGCTCGTTGGGCAGTGCGGTGCTGGCCGACTTGGAACTAGTCACCAGCACAATCTCACTTCCTTCGCAGGCGGCGCTCTTCACGCAAGGTGAAGAAGCGCGCTGTCTGTATCTGATCTGCGGGGGCTATCTCAAGCTAACGGCCGGCAGGGCGCAGGACCGGCACATGATTGTGCGCGTAGCGGGGCCGGGTTCCGTGCTCGGACTCTATGCGGTGCTTTCGCATGGCGTGTACGAAGTATCGGCCGAGTCGCTCACTACGGCGCAACTACGGCCGGTGGAGAAGGAACGCTTTCTCACATTTCTCCGCAATCATAAAGAAGCGCAGATGCGCGCGGTGCAATGCATTTGCCAGGAATACCGCTTTGCTCTGCAGGATGCGTGCAGGATTTCACTGGCGGAAACGGTGGCAGGCCGGCTGGGCCGCCTCTTGGTCGAACTGGGTCACCAGATCGGGGAGGAAGTGGACGCAGGCGGAATCCGATTCCCACTCCTGCTGACACACGAAGAGATGGCTTCGATGGCGTGTACCACACGGGAGACCGTGACACGCACGCTCGGACAGTTCCGCAAAGACGGTTGGACCTCGATCGAAGACTCGTTCATCACGCTGCTTCAGCCGGAGCGCTTGCAAACATTGAACTAAGGACGGCACTCTCCGCCCAGGAGTGACACCGGCATCGATTCTGGAGTCCAAGAGATAAAATGGAGCCTGGAGTTGTTCGTGCGTATGATTCGATTTGCGGTTTGTTTTTCTGCACTTTTTCTTTCCCTCGCAGCAACACTTCAAGGTCAGCAGGCAGCGGTAAGTCCCGTGTCGGTGACAACGACCGCACCGCCCGAGGTGCGCGACTTTCAGAAGATCGAAGACTCGTGGTCGACCGCCATTAACACGCGCGACCAGTACGGGTTGGAGCTGGTGCTGTCGCCGCTGTTTGTGGATGTTGCGGCCAGCGGGGATGTGACGACGCGCAATCAGCAGGTGGCCGACCTCCTTCAGGGAGAGGACAAAACCCTGCACCTGGAACAGCGCGTGGTGACCGTGCGGTTGCTCGGCGACATTGCTGTGGCGAATGGCACCTACGTTCTGCGTCACAAAACACCTTCAGGAGTGGTGGACGAGAAGGGCGTGTTCACGCAGGTTTTTGAAAAGCTGCGCGGAGGCTGGGCCTGCATCAACTCGCAACGGACTTCGGTTCGCGCCGATGCGCCGGGGAAGAGCAAGAAGCAGTCGACTGCCGAAATGCCCTTTCACATTCCGCTTTTTACAAAGGACGACAAGTCGCAGTGACGACCCTGAAGAAGGAGAGGGCCTAGCGGCCGTATTTCTTCAGCACCTGCTGCAGCTGTTCGTGGGGAAGCGCAATCGCAGAGTGTCCATCCACGCCTGTCATCGTTTTGGCGCCCACCATGGCATTAACGATGGCTTCTTCAGTAGCCTGGACGGTCGCAGTGAAGAGCGGCGTAATGCGCTCATTGGAGATGGTCTTGACCAGGTTTGGGCCGGGGTCGGAATCAGCGTGCGGATTTGCAGTTGAAAACGCCACAAAGATGTCGCCCGAGCTGTTGCCAGAGACCGAACCGGTCCGCGCCAGCCCCATGGTTGCTCGACGCGCCAGGCGCTTGAGTTGCGTGGGCAGAAGCGGGGCGTCGGTGGCGATCACAATGATGATGGAGCCCGTATCGCCGCGCGTCTCGCTGCCGGCCGGAACCTGCATAGGCGGAAGCCCCGGATACGGCACGCCTTGCGTAATTTCTTTTCCGACGGGAACGCCGGCAATGGTGAGCTCAGGCCTGCGGCCGCAATTGCACTGCACCAGAACGCCGACCGTATAGCCGCCATCTTCCTTGGTGAGCACGCGGGAAGATGTGCCTGTGCCGCCTTTGAATCCATAGCAAACCATGCCCGTGCCGCCGCCGGTGTTGCCTTCGGGCACGGGTCCACCTTTGGCTCCATCCAACGCAGTGAATACGTCGGTAGGTTTCACGTGGAAGCCATCGATGTCATTGAGCCAGCCGTCAAAGGTTTCCGCGACTACCGGCAGATCCCAGAGCTGGTGCAGCATGCCGTGCTTCAACTGCCAGGAAATGATGGAATCGCGCACCACGCCCACGCTGTGTGTGTTGGTGATGGCGACCGGTCCTTCAAGGAAGCCGGATTCATCGAGCCAGGTGGTGCCCGTCATCTCGCCATTCCCATTCAGGCTGAACCATCCGGCATACACCGGATCGGAGTGCCTGAGGCCGCGCGGAAAAACCGTGGTGACGCCGGTGCGGACCGGGCCCTCGCCGACCTTAAGCGCGCCTTCGCCTCGGACGAGGGAGACAGTGCCGACTTCCACACCGCCCACATCGGTGATGGCATTCAACGCCCCGGGAGTTCCGTCGAAGGGCACACCAAGGTCGCGAGCGCGCGCAGCAGGGGGAACCGACTGAGCCACGGCGAATCCGGGCGCAGCCAAAACGAACAGTACGGCAATGAGGACAGTCAAACGGCGCATAACCCAATACTTTACATCAGTGTGGCGCATGCGGCGGTTAACTCGCCGCAGCCGTACGCCGGCCGGCCTGCACCCGTATGGAGACATGCACCAGCGAAAGCGCGGCGGGCGTCACGCCGGGGATGCGGCTGGCCTGACCGATGGTGCTGGGACGAATCCGCTGCAGCTTCTCCTGCATCTCGCGGGAGAGACCGCTGATGGCTTGATATTCGAGCCATTCGGGAATGGCGACGGATTCGGCAGCTTTCAGCTTCTCAATGGACTTCTTCTGCTGGTCGAGATACCCGGCAAACTTGAACTCGGTCTCGACGGCACGCGCTGCGCTCCGCGCTTCCGCACTGCGAACAGGCTCGGTGGCAAACCAGGCCAGCATGGGGTCTGCAGCAAGAGTGTCGCTGAGTGCAGTGAGCACCGGTTCGATTGTGACTTCGGGGCGCTTGAGAAGCTGGGCCCAGTTCTGCCCGGCGGTCGCAGTCAACTCGCCAAAACCTGCCGAGCGCAGCGCATCGGCGTCGACTTTGCCGGTCCGCAGCAGTTGCTCGAGCGCGCTCATCCGCGCCTGCTTCAGTTCGTAGGCGGCCCAGGCTTCGTCGTCGATGAGCCCCAGGCGGCGACCGTAGGGCGTGAGCCGGCGGTCGGCGTTATCGATGCGCAAATGCAACCGGAACTCCGCACGCGAAGTGAACATGCGATAGGGTTCGTTGGTGCCTTTGGAGATCAGGTCGTCGATCAGGATTCCCGTATAACCTTCGGTTCGATCCATCGTGAAGGGCGGTTGTCCCTTAAGCCACAGTGCGGCATTGATGCCCGCCATGATTCCCTGGCATGCAGCTTCTTCGTAGCCGCTGGTGCCGTTGATCTGGCCGGCGAGGTACAGGCCTTCCATCGACTTCACGCGCAAGGACCGATCGAGTTCCGTCGCGTCCACCGAGTCATATTCGATGGCATAGCCGGGACGCAGCATCTCCGCTTCTTCGAGGCCCGGTATGGAATGCACGATCTGCCACTGCACTTCCATCGGCAGCGACGTCGACATGCCGTTGACGTAGACCTCGTGGGTATTCAGGCCCTCCGGCTCGAGAAAAAACTGGTGCTGCGTCTTGTCAGGGAACTTGACGACCTTGTCTTCAATCGATGGGCAGTAGCGCGGCCCCACGCCTGAAATCTGGCCGGAGTACATGGCCGAGCGATGCACGTTTTCGCGGATCAGGCGCAGCGTTTCGGGCGTGGTGAAGGCGATGTGGCAACTGACCTGGGGCTGCACGATCTTTTTGGTGCGGAAACTGAACGGCGTGGGTTCCGCGTCGCCGGGCTGCTCTTCAAACTGGTCCCAGTGGATCGTGCGGCCATCGAGCCGCGGAGGCGTACCGGTCTTGAGTCTGCACGTGCGAAGCCCAAGAGCCCTTAGTGCTTCGCCCAGCAGGACAGAGGCCGGCTCCCCGCTGCGTCCCGCGGGATAGCGCTCTTCGCCACAATGGATGAGGCCATTGAGAAATGTGCCGGTGGTGATGATCGTGGCTCCTGCCATCAGGCGCCGGCCGTCGCGCAGCTTGAGTCCCAGAACACGGCGACGGGGTCGAACGGGCCGCGCAATTTCTTCTGAATCGGTCAGGACCGGTTCGGCGGGGGTTGGCAATTCTTCGAGCACGAGGTCGACCACTTCAGCCTGGCGAATGTGCAGTCCGGCTTGCGCCTCGAGGACTTCGCGCATTTTTACCCGGTAAAGCTGCTTGTCGCATTGAGCGCGGGGACTCCAGACTGCTGGGCCGCGCGACGTGTTGAGCAGGCGGAACTGGATGCCGACTGCATCGGCCACCTCGCCCATAATGCCGCCGAGAGCATCGACTTCGCGGACAAGGTGCCCCTTGGCCACCCCGCCGATCGCGGGATTGCAGCTCATCTGAGCGATCAGGTCGAGGTTCATGGTGATCAGGGCGGTTTTGAGGCCCATGCGCGCGGCAGCCATGGCGGCCTCGCAGCCGGCGTGTCCTGCGCCCACCACAACCACGTCGTATTGTTCGGTGAAAGCCATCCATTTTCATTCTACGGGCGGTGCAGGCGCAACGGTACGCAAAGGTCATGTTCCTTTGGTACTTCCGCTTCGGCCAAACCTCCATCAAATCGGTGCAAGTCTCTCTATAATTGAGAGATCCGGAAGGATGGACGACCGGGGACGGTCCCAAGGCATGACCCACTGCTCCTGCGGCAACGTGTTGGACCAAGACGACGCGCTCTGTGCGCGTTGCCGGGCATTGCAAACCCTCGGACTCGATGCAAAAACCGCAACGCGCGAAGACATCCAGAATGTTTATCGCGTCCTGGTCAAGGTGTGGCACCCTGACCGCTTTCAATCCGACTCCATGCTCCAGGCCAATGCCGAAGAGAAGCTGAAGTCGATCAATGCGGCCTATGAGTTTCTACAATCCCCTGCTGCGGAGGTGCGTCCGCCCCAGGGCAATCCGGTTCACGAGGCCCCTCCGGTGGATTTTGCGCACTTCCATCCGCAAACGGCCCTGGCGGACATTGAAGCTGCCCATCAGCCTGACGTCGAAGGCTCCGTGATTTCGAACCTGATGATGCGGGTGATGGTGCTGGTGTGCATTCTCATCATGGCCGCCGTTGCGGTTGTGGCAGGCGACTCCTACCTTTCCACCAATCCCGAAACCGCAAGTGCCTATGAGCATTTCAAAGGGGAGTTGTCATGGGGAGCGGCCGTGGCAAAAACAAAGGCGGTCAGCAACGTTTCGGAGAACTGGAAGAACAAGGCCGGACAAGGTTCTGTTTCGGCGGCCTCGACCAGCTCCAGCGGCGACGATCCCAATGCTCCCAGCAACAATCTGTCTGCTGCCTCCATACCCACCCCTACAACCACGCCTTCCCCGGCACTCACGCCGAGCATCCCGGCCACAATCCCCGTGCACATTCCACAGTTCCGTATGCCCTATGTCACGGTCGGGCTGACGCGTGACGAAGTTGCCGGCGTCCTGGGAATGCCGCTGCTTTCAACAGAGAACGTGCTCGAATATCCCGGCGCGCAATTTTACCTGCACAACAACCTCGTGACAGGATGGAAGATCGACTCCCCTGCGCAACTGAAACACGTGTGGCTTGCGCCGGACCGACTGGCTGACGCAAGGGCCACCGGATTCACCATGGGATCTCCTCGAAGCCTGGTGATTGCGGTCCAGGGGACGCCCACGCTGCTGACTGAAAATAAATTGGCGTTCGGTCGCTCTGAGGTTTTTCTTGAAGACGGCCGCGTGGTGGGATGGAACGACAACCACGCATCCACACGGCTACGAGTGATATCTCATCGGGCGCAAGTCGCTTCGAATTGAGTGGGGCCGCAGCCGGACCAGTGCTAGCATGCACAGAAAGCGCTCCTCCCCGTCCAATACCCCAGGAGGTCTTGCCGCATGGGCCTATCGAGTCATCCCTGGGAGCGGCAGCACGACGCCGTCTCCACTTCTTCCGATTCCGCTGCCGGAGTGCCCAATACCGGGCAAACGCCTGAAGAACTGAAAGAAGAGAGCCGCAAGATTCGCCGCCTGCAAATGGTAGTGAACATGGTGACGCAGGTGATTGCGCAGGATTCTTCGCTTACGGTTGAAGAAGCCTCAGAGATGGTGGCCGACACGCGCAAAGCGGCGCTGGCCATGTTTCCTGAAAAGGAGCTGGCCTTCAACCTGATCTACTGGCCGCGACTGCAGCGCCTGATGCGCGAGCGCTTTCGAATGCAATAACCTCCCACGGACGAAGACCTGTCCGCGGGGACCCCGGGGAATTTCAACGAGGAACAGGGGACTGGATGCCGGAAGGCAGATTGCCGGTTCCCTACTTGTTATCGTTGGCGATAAGGCGAAAGGTGATCGTGCCCCAGAAGAGCCGTGCGCGCATCTGTACCGGCAAATGGCGATCGTCGTCGGTGTACCAGATCCAGATGTTGCCGCGATTTTTGACGACGCCCGCTGCCGCTGTGGGCTGCACGCGGACGGTCTTGAAAGTGCCCAGCGCCGTCTTGATCTCCTCACGGCCCTCTACCTTCATGGTCACGGGCACGTTGTGCATGGCGTCGACCACGGGCAAGACAAAGCTCTGGCCAATCACCAGCGGCTGCGACTCGTTGTAGAAGACGCCCGTCAGCAAATCGGTCATGCAGCCGGGGATCGCCGACTCGACATGCTTGCTCTGCCCGGTAACCATGTTTTTCTCATCGAGGATTGACTTGGACTGGCCGTAGTCCATGTGGAGCGTGGAGTTGATCTGACGGCGGCCTTCCACGGTCTGCTTATCGAAGTCGTAGGTGCAGCCCTTGTTGCGATCAAAGCTGGCCTGAAAGCGATCGCTCACATGGAAAAGCATGTTGATGGCGCCTGCAGTGTCGGCTGTCGCGGTGATGTTTTCGCGGTCGCCCGCAGCCTCAAAATGGACCACAGCTGTGCCTGCGGAAAAAACACGCCAGTCGACCGAATAAGTAAGTGTCTGCTTTTGCGGGAAACTGAAGCCGGGACGCGGCGGAGTAAGAGTGGGAAGCTGCTGGCCGTGGGCCATGGCGGCAAGGGCGACAGCACAGAAAATCGTCTTTACCGTCCTGGAAATCTTCACTGCCTGGGTCGGCTCCTGATCATTTGACGTGTGCGGCGTTGAAGATGTGCACAACGGGCGCGGGGGGCGTGCCACGCTGGGCTTTTCTTCGAACAACCGGGCTCAATGCGCCCCATGCGCAAGAGCCGCCAGGGCCGGCCGCAAGAGAAGAAGGCTCAGGTAAAGCAGCGCGGCTCCTATACTTGCATTGTACTCGCGGTGACGTAAGTAAAGGCTAAAAGAGAACTTGCCGGGGGTCACTTCGGTTTTGGCCGGCAGCAGGCGAGGTATCAGGCGTGGCACCCGGCGGCAGTAGTTTTCGAAGTCGGGAAACGTCTCGTGCAGAAAGCGTTCTTCCGAGGCGATCACCGGAACATAGATGATCAGGAAGAAAGCGGCCAGGACCGCCGCGACCACCCAACTGAGCAGGGCGACGGCAAAGCCTGCGGCAATCAGCGTGGATCCCAGATACAGCGGATTGCGCGTGTGCGCGTAGGGACCGGTCTGCGTGAGCTCGCGGTTTTTCTTCACGTAGCCTGCAGCGTATCCCCGAAGCCACAATCCCGGAATGACCAGCGCGAGGCTCCACGCGATGGCCGCTGGATGCGGCGGTCGGCGCCAAAGCTCAAAGACATACAACGCCGCGGCCAGAAACCCCAGCGGCACCCGAATGCGGCGGGCGATCTTCTGCCAAGATTCCATCGCGGAGGCCTTCGCGGCAGTGTCGTTGGTGGTCATTCCGTCGCCTCAGAATAAAGGAGCTCATCGGCGGCCTGCAGCACCTCGTCCGGCTGGATGGTGAGGAGTCCGGCTTCGGGAGTTTCAATGCGCGAGTGGTCGCGCACGCTGGCGGGATTGCGCAGAACTCGGTACCGCGTGCCGAATGGACCGTTGCGGCTGGGGTCTGTGGGTCCGTAGATCCCGACCACGGGTTTGCTGAGCGCGCAGGCCAGGTGCAGCGGTCCTGTGTCGCCTGCAATCAGAAGCGCAATGCGGCGCGTGACGGCGATCAGATGCTCAAGCGATGCAAAGAGCGGAACTGCAGCTCCGCCCGTGGCTTTCACAATCGTGTCGGAAAGTGCTTCTTCCCCCGGCCCGGCATTTACCAGCACGCGGCATCCACGGCCGATCAGCCCTTGTGCCGCGGCGGCGTAGCGCTCCACAGGCCAGCGCTTGGCTCCCCAGCCGGCACCGGGGTTGATGAGAACGTGGGGCGCTCGAGGCGTTCGCGAAAAAAGCTCTGCGGCCCACGCTTCAGCGGTTGGATCGAACGGCAGCAGCGGAGCCGTGTACTGCAGATCGTCGCCCGCAATGGCCGCCGCGAGTTCGAGATCCTGCTCGATGACATGCGCTCCGCGTGTAGTGATCCACTCAGTAAAAAAGAACCGGGCAGGTCCCTCGCGCGGCGCTGCCTCGCCAATGCGGCGGGGCGACCCAGCCAGTCGCGCGATCAACGACGAACGCAATGCGCCCTGCAAATCAATCACGGCATCGTAAGCGCCGTCCTTGAGATCGCGGCGCAATGCGCGGATCGCATCCCGCGTTTCTTTGGCAAGCGGGGCCGTGCGCCAAAGGCGCGTCGGCGCAAAGTGCAGCCGATCCACAACAGGTTGTAAGGGCGCTGCAGATCCTGTGTCGCGTCCGTTGGCTGTGTCCGTGGCCAGCATCAAGCGCCACTTGGGTTCAACAACCCAGTCGATGACCCAACCAGGATGAGCCCGGCGCAGCGCCGTAACCGCCGGCAGCGCATGCAGAATGTCGCCCATGGCGCCCAGCCGAACCACGAGCAGACGGAACTTGGACTGCGTGTGCAAGAAACGATTTTCTCACAGTGAAGGACGTGCACTCGCAGACATAAGATCTGGGAGGAGCCAGTCGACTGCGGCAGATTCGTTTTCGATCTCGACAGTAAGACCGGCAGTCTTCAGGATCAAGTTCGCCGGGAACCCGGAAGTCAAAGCGCCCAGGCGTACGGCGTCTTTTTCGGTCGTAATGAGTGCAACAGCTCTGACGGCGCGCGCCTGATCTACCAGCCACTCGACCACGTGCTCCGTGTAGTCATAGTGATCGGGAAAGGACTTGCGGGCGGCAAGCGCCAAGCCGCTTGATTCAAGACCGGCAAAGAACTGGGCGGGCCGACCAATGCCGCAAAAAGCAAACACCGGCCCGTTGATCTCCGGGACTGAGATCCTGCGCTGCAACCGCCACACAGGGCCGGTCCAGCCCCACGTCCGCAATTCGCCTTCGAGTTGCGGATCGTCTGAAGGGATGGCCAGCACGCCGGCTCGTTTGGCTGCACGGAGCGGTTCGCGGAGATTGCCCCCCGGCAGCAGCGTGTCGCGCCAGTCGTCCCGATTCAGAAGCAGAATGTCGATGTCGCGATGGAGTTGGCGATGCTGGAAGCCGTCATCGAGAATATGGACCTGCGGTCCGCCCTCACTTTGGATAAGATTTGTCTCGGCTTCGGCCAGCAAGCCCGCGTCGTAGCGTTGCGGCGCAACGTAAACCGGGAGACCCGTGGCCCGCGCAATCAGCAAAGGTTCGTCGCCGAACAGCTCCGCTGCGCCTTCGACATCGACCTTTGCAGCGAGGGCAGAGCGGCGGCCATAGCCGCGTGAAAGCACATCCACGTGAACCGACTTCTTTGTCAGCAACTGCGCCAGCGCAATGACGAGCGGCGTCTTCCCTGCTCCGCCCATTGAAAGATTGCCAATGGAAAGAACGGGCCACTTCAAACGCCGGATCGATTGATTGCCCGAAGTGAATCGCCGCGCGCGCCAAGCCACCCCTGCGGCATAGAGCGGCACCAGTGGGGCAAGCCATGGGCGCTTCATGGCGTGGAGACCTTCATCTCGAGCCCCCCGGCCAGCGCATGCACAGTCCGCTCCGTAGCGCCTGCCTGCGCCTGGAAAACCTGTTTTGCGCGGGCGCCCATCTCCGCCGCCGCTATGCGATCCGTCAGCAGCCCGGCAAGCGTCGCAGCCAACTCTTCCTTCGTGGCGACACGCAGTGCCTCATGCGCCAGCAAGTCATCGGTGATGGCACGAAAGTTGGCGTAGTGCGGACCCGTCACGATGGGAACGCCAAACTGCGCGGGTTCCAGCGGATTGTGGCCGCCCGTGGGAAAGAGGCTGCCACCGACAAAAGCGATTGACGCCATCGAATACACCGACGCGAGTTCGCCAATGGTATCGAGCAAAACAATCTGCCCGACACGCAGCGGTGCAAACGAACCTTCCGGCGTCTCGTTCCATTCCGACCGACGAATCCACGGAGTGCCCGACCGTCCCAGCAAGACAGTCACCGCGGCGAAGCGCTCCGGATGCCGTGGGGCCAGCACCAGCACAAGCTGCGGATCCGCCTGCAAAAGCCGCGGCCATGCTTCTAGCAGCGCCGCTTCTTCTCCCTCCAGCGTGCTGCCCGCAACCAGAAAACGCAGCCCGGGGCCCAGCAATTGGAGCAGCCGCGTCGCATCCGCCTGTTGCACGGCACGGACGTCGAATTTCAGATTTCCGGCAACAGCCACCCGGGCCGGATCGCAACCGATGGCCGTCAGGCGCGCGGCATCGTTCTCGCTCTGGGCCAGCACACAACTCAAATGGCTCAGCAGCGGCTGCCAGAACCAGCGCAGCTTCAAATACCTCGGCCACGAACGATCGGAGATGCGGGCATTCACCACCGCAACAGGAATACCGCGCCGAAAGCAACTGCTCAGCAGGTTGGGCCAGAATTCGGTTTCCGCCAGAACCAGCATGCGCGGCCGAACCACATCGAGGTAGGCGCGGACCGCCCACTGCACATCCAGCGGATAGTAGAAAACCCGGTTCTCGCCAAAACGTTGCCGCGCCAGCTCATAACCCGTCCGCGTCGTGGTCGAGAGAAGCACCTGCATCTCGGGAAACGCCGCATCCATCTCACCCACCAGCCGGCTGGCGGCCAGGACCTCGCCGACCGATACGGCGTGAACCCAAACAACTGGACGTTCTGAGGCTTTGCTGCGCAACCAGGCAGGCACGCGTCCCAGCCGTTCGGCGAGTCCGTGCCTGTATTTTTCGGTGGTGGCCATGCGCCAGAGCCACCAGGGGGCGCTCCCGACCAGAACCGTCAGCAACGCGAGATTGTAGAGGAGCAAAATCATGCGTGACGGAACGCGCCCTCAGTCGGTCTAACTAAATGTCGAACCAACCCTAAAATGATACAGTCGAGCACGATGAAGGGTCTGAAGGTGATTTCGCTGCTCGCGGCCTGTCTCGCTGCGGCCGCCATGGCAGCCGACCACAAGGTCCCGGACGTGCAGCCGGCCGCATCCTTTGCCGCCGTTGAAGTGCACAGCGATGAGAAGGTGGCCATTGCCGCCGAGCCCTACGACACGCGCGAGAAGGAAGCGATCTTTCGCGTCGACTACCTCGAACACGGGGTAATGCCGGTGCGACTGATTATCACGAACCTAGGCGACCGGCCAATCTCCCTTCGCGACGCGCGAATTCTCTTCCAGACACCAGCAGGCGACCGTATCCAGGCAGCCGAACCCGAGGACGTGGAGCGTCTGATGACGCGCAAAGAGCGCGAAGGCCGCAAAATTCCTATGCCGGGGCCAATCCCGAGCATTCACACCAAGCCCAAGGCCAGCAACAAGGAGATCGAAGCGGATTTCGACCAGTTTGAGTACCAGGCGCTGGTGGTCGAGCCGCATACAACGCGCGCCGGATTCCTTTTCTACGACGTCTCGCAGCTCGACGATCCGCTCAAGGGCTCAAAGCTGCACTTGCACAAGCTGCGCGATGCCGACGGGAACGAGCTTTTTTTCTTCGAAATTCCCTTCGACAAATATCTCAAATCAAAATCGAGCGCAATGAAGTAGAGTCGGTGCGCTTCCTTGTCATGCCCTGCGCGACAGGTCGACTTCGCGATTCCATGGAACAGCCTGCCGGGTTCAGCAAGCACAGTAGGCATCCTGGTGTGCATTGCGTACTGCATTCCCATTTGCCTTGCGGGAGTGATTTTTACTGAAACGTTTCGCCGTTTCGGCGGCAGCAGCAGTGCTTTTGGCGCAAACATGCTGGGTGCGGTTGCGGGAGGGCTGGCGCAGAATCTTTCCTTCATTGTGGGTTTGAAGGCGCTTCTGCTCATTGCAGCAGTGGTTTACGGTGCCGCCGCACTTCTCCATTTGGCCAAGCCGCTGCGCGGCTCTGCGCTGCAATCGTAGCGTTCGATCGCGGGCCTAGACGCGGGCATCGATGTTTTTCCTGGCGGCCGGAGCTGCTGACTGACCTACTCGTAATAGGTTGCAGTAGTCGTATCTGTTTCCCAGATGGTGCAATCCTTCACGCGAACTCGCCCCTGCGTCATGCCACGCAGTTGCTGGCTGGTCTGGTCATAGAAATATTTCGCAATATTCTCCGCAGAAGGATTGAGCGTGGTGAATGGTTCCAGGTCATTCAGCATCTGGTGGTCGATGCGGTCAATCACCGGGCGCAGAACATGCTTCAGCTGCTTAAAGTCGAGCAACAAGCCAGTGTCATCGAGTGCCGCACCGGCCAGCGTCACTCGCACCTTGTAGTTGTGCCCGTGCGGGTTCTCGCACTTGCCGTGGTAGTTGCGGAGATAGTGGCCTGAAGAAAAACCCGCCTCAACTGTAACTTCGTACATGGGTGATTGCCCGTCTGTGCAGGGAGGAATCCCTGTCTCCATTCTACGGTCTATCCCTTGTTGCGCTTCTTGTGGCGCTTCGCCAGACGCGCTTCTTCGCCACGCCGAGCCACCTGCTCAAACAGGTGGCTCATCACCCCCACCAACGCGCAGCCCAACCCCGCCAGCAGCATCAGCAACGCGACGGTGCGCCACAGCGAGCCATTGGCGGGGAGACCCGGCTGGAAGTTCGAGGGCACCAGCGCCATGGCCATCGAGAACACGGCAAACAGGCCCAGCGCCGCGGCGAGAATGTAGAAATTGCGAGACATGGCAATCAGCAGAAGACGCTGTTGCGATTGTACGTCGCAGCCCAGCCAGACAATCAGCCGGTTACGGCCGTGCTTTCCAGCAACTCCACGCCCGCCAACGCAAATTCCGTTTCCATCTTTGCCGCCGAACCGTTGAGATCGATGGCGCGGCACGCATCGCGAAAAATGAACGCAGGCAGGTGAAGACGCCGCGCATCCAACGCGGAATAGCCGACGCAGTAGTCATAGGCCAGGCCGGCAAAGAACACCCGCTTGAGGCCACGCTCGCTCAAATAGGCCGCAAGACCCGTGGGTGTGACGTGGTCGTTCTCGAAAAAGGCGGAGTACGAGTCAATTTCCTGGCGAAAGCCCTTGCGTAAGATCAGCTCGGCCTGTGGAAGCTTCAGTCCACGGTGAAACTTGGCGCCTTTGCTGCCCTGGATGCAGTGATCCGGCCAGAGAGTTTGCGCGCCATAGGGCATCTGGATCTGGTCGAATAGGCGCTTTCCGGGGTGCGTCGAGGCAAAAGAAGAGTGGCCGCGGGGGTGCCAGTCCTGCGTGAGAACAATGTGCTCAAAGTTCTGAGCGATTGCATGAATGAGGGGAATGGTTGCATCTCCGCCCGCGACGGCGAGCGCGCCCCCGGGGCAGAAGTCATACTGTAAGTCGATAACAACGAGAACATCTTCTGAAGTGACGTGCATGAGACCTTTCTTTCTGAATCTCAAAACTTCGCGGAAGTGAATGGTTCAAGAAACCTGTGCTCATTTCGATTCGAGGAGATCCCACCGGTTTCCATAGAGGTCCTCGAATACAGCAACCGTGCCATAGCTTTCGTGACGAGGCTCCTCACAAAAGCGAACTCCCTTCTCTCGCATCGCGTCATAGTCGCGTTTGAAATTGTCAGTGCGCAGGAAGAGGAAAACCCGGCCGCCTGTTTGGTTGCCAACTCTGCGGCTTTGCTGCTTGGTTGCAGACTTGGCCAGCAGCAACCGCGATTCCCTGGCGCCCGGCGGCGCTACCAGGATCCAGCGCTTCCCTTCCGCAAGCAAAATGTCTTCGACGACATCGAAGCCCAATACCTGGCAATACCATGCCTTGGCTTCGTCATAATCCCGCACCACGAGGGCAACCGCGCAGATGTGTTGCTCAGCCATTACCCCTCATACAACGGCCACTTCAATTCGCCACGCAAGATCGGCAGGACCGCCTCTGCTCAGTTTACAAAGAGCGCCATCAGTCGCCACCGCGGTCTGCTACTTGGCCCGGGGTGCCGGGTTGAGCCTCAAAAAGCGCACCGCATTGTTGTAGAGGATGTCGCGCTTTTGTTCCGGCGTCAGGTAATCGGCATTCTGAATGATGCTGATGGAATAACTCATCAGCTTGGGCCACTCCATCTGGTCGGTTCCAAACATCACGCGGTCTTCAAATCCCGCGTCGACAAGGCGCTCAATGTAGCGATTGACCTCTTTGATCGGATAGCTCCAGATGAGCCCTGCCACGTCGACATAGACATGACTGTTGGCCTGCAGCAGCGTGAGCATGTTGTCAATCATGGGATAGCCGGCATGCATCACCTGCACGCGCAGCTTGGGATGACGCGCCAGCAACTCTTCCAGCAACAGCGGATTGCCCATCGAGCCGCGGAACTTGGGCATGGCAACATTGGCCCGCCCCGAGCCGCCCGTGCCCATGTGAATCGCAATGGGAATGTCCAGCTCCTCGGCGAGCGCGAAATATTGGTCTACGGACGGATCGCTCGGTGAGAGCCCCTCATACTGCAGGCCGATTTCGCCCATCACTTTAAAGCCGCCCTGGGTAAAATCCTTGCGCAACTCGTCCAGCGGAACGCGCGCGCCCGGATTCATGCCCTCGTTGAAGGAAGTGCCGGGAATCACTCGACCAGGCATGGCGTCGGTCCACTTCTGCACGCTCCTGGGATCGCCAAAAACTACCGCCGTCACGTTCAGGCGCCTCATCTCGGCGGCCATATCCTTCAGATATTCGCCCTTGTCGGAGGGATAGAGCTTGGGCGTGCAATCGTCCTGCACCCAGCCAGACTGGGCCTCTTTGGTGTCCGGATCGGACGCGAGAAACTTCGGCGTGTTGGGGCACATCGGCCCTCCGCCCGGAAACGACTCATCCATGGCATGGACGTGCACATCGATCACCGGCGGCACATCGTTTCCGGTATTCTGCGCGCGAAGAAGCACGCTGCTCAAGCTGAACACCCCGAGGCAAACGAATGCGGAAACACAAAAGAACGAACGGGAAGGCATGACGGGTTTCCTCAGCAAACCATATTAAGGCAGTCAAACGCGGGAAACAGTCCGCTCGGTGTCATGGGCTTATTTCTTTGTCATGCAGAAGCGGACCGTACGACCATGATTCATTTGGACGCGAAGAACGCTTCGACGTCCGCAATCGTCGTCGTTATGCGATAGGGCGGCAGGCTCTGCAGAAATGTCTGGCCATAACGCTGCTTGCGGATGCGCGGGTCAAGCAGGACCAGTACACCGCGGTCTTCGAGCGAGCGAATCAGCCGGCCAAATCCCTGCTTGAGCGTGAGCACCGCCGCTGGCACCTGGTAATCGTTGAAAGGCTTGCCGCCCGCTTCTTCAATTGCACGCATGCGCGCCTGCACCACCGGATCGTTGGGCACCGCGAAAGGCAGGCGATCGATGATGACGCAGCTCAGTGCCTCCCCCTGCACATCCACACCCTGCCAAAAGCTCGACGTGCCGAATAGCACCCCATTCGGAGTGGTGCGAAATTCCTCCAACAGCGCTTTGCGCGGAGCCGTGCCGTGCAGCAGGATCGGGAAATCGAGCACGGGCATGAGGCGTTCGTAAAGCGCGCGCATCTGGGCATAGCTGGTGAAGAGGCAGAAGGCGCGGCCACGGCTCAGCGTGAGCACCCTGCGAATACACTCAGCAGCAGCCTCTGGGAATTCGGGATCGCGCGGATCGGGCATCTGCGGCGGCAGATAAAGCAGCGCCTGTTCTCCATAGCGAAAATGAGAAGGCACCACCAGCTCGCGCGCTTCCGCCAAGCCAAGCCTTTTGCGGATATGCTCAAACCCGCCCTGCACCGTGAGGGTCGCCGACGTCAATACAGCCGTGGGGATCGTCTCAAAGACCAGTTCCGAAAGCAGCGCCGAGACATCGATGGGGGTGGCCTGCAGAAACGTGGCACTGCGTGCGGCAGCCTTTTGGATTGGCGTTGCGGCGCCCGCCCCACTTCGCCGTTCGAGCCAATACACCATGTTGCTCGCGTTCGACTCCAGCAGAAATTCCAGTTCGCTGCGTAGCCGGGCCACGCGTTTGCGCAGCCCGGGCGCTTCGTCAATCCCTGTGAGCCGCTCCATCTCGGCTTCGATCAGCTTCAACGTGGCACGCACGCTCATGTAAAGATCGCCCGAAGTCTCCAGGAATTCTTCGCGCGCTTCGAAGGGTTGACGGCCATCGGAAGTCATGGGCAGCCCGGCAAAGAACATACGTGCACGTTCGCGTAGCTGCTGCGTAGCCGCGGGTAATTTTTCTGCGCCCTCTTTGCCGCGCAACAGAACATCGGTATCGCGAGCAAGCTCTTCAAAACGAATGTTCGACACCGACAACCCGAAATAGCTCGATGCCACCTCTTCCAATTCGTGCGCTTCGTCGAAAATCACTGCCGCCGCTTCCGGCAACACGCCTGCATCCGGCGCGCCCGCGGCCTCCTGCTTGACCGCTAGGTCTGCAAAAAACAAATGATGATTCACGATGATGATGTCGGACTCGAGAGCACGGCGGCGCATCTCCGTAATAAAGCAGCGGCGATAATCCGGGCACGTCGACCCGAGGCAGGCCTCGGCGCGCGCGTCGAGCTTGTGCCACAGAGCACTCGACTCCGGCAAACCCGACAACTCCGACCGGTCCCCGGTCTCGGTCGTTCGCTCCCACGCGGCAATCTGCTGGTACTGGTCGATCTCTTCCAGTCCCGACAGAATCGGCTGATCGCGCAGAGCCACCAGCTTGTGCCGGCACAGATAGTTGGCACGGCCCTTCATGTAGCAAACGTGCAACTGGCCCAGCAGCGACTCAAGAAACGGCACGTCGCGAAAATAAAGCTGATCCTGCAAGGCCTTGGTGCCGGTGGAAATAATCACGCGCTGTCCCGTGCGCAACGCAGGCAGCAGGTAGGCCAGAGTCTTGCCGGTGCCTGTCCCGGCTTCCACAATCAGGTGGCGCCGTTCGGCAAGTGCGCGCTCCACTGCCTTGGCCATCTCGAGCTGGCCCGGCCGGTACTCGTAGGGCAGCGGGGAGCGCGCCAGAATGCCGCCCGGGGAAAAGAACTCGTGCAGGGTTGGCAGGGTCCGGGTTGTCGTTTCGCTGGCGGCCATCGGGCGATGTACTCAGTTCATTCTATTGAGCCGGACGCCGCCGCGTCTGTTCGCCCGCAAACCCTGTAAAACCCGGCCAAATCCGCGCATTGGTGGGATCAGGCCTGCACCTTTCGCGTCATGACGCGAAACAGTGCAACGCGAGAAAATGGAGGCAGTCTTCTCTGCAATTGAGAAACCACCACTATGCGTTCCAGTCCGAGACCGCAGTGGATCCGCAGAGGAAGCAGGACAGGGAATGCAGGCTGGCGAATTGAATTCGGTACTGGTCAATCCCGCGCCTTCTTTCTTTCCGGCGAACCCCACCCTCTTTAAAAACAAATTGGCGGTCGCCTTGTGCGCAGTCGTGGCGCTGCATGTCTTGCTGATTCCCGCCTTGCAACCTCATGCCGTTCTTGCGTCGCGCCTATGCACGGCCGCGGTCGCCGGCCTGGCTGCGCTGTGCGTGGGTTGGCGGGCTGCCCGCGTGCCTGCGACCGAGCAGTTCGCGTGGCGCTGGATGGCCGTTGCCGTTGCCCTCTGGGCCCTGGCCCATGCGGCAGAGACGTTTATCAGCGGCTCCAATGCAGCCAGCAACCTTTCCGTCGATCCTTCTGACTTCATCTATGTTTCCGCTGCGTTTCCATTGCTGCTCGCACTTTCCACAACCCGCGAAACCGCCTCCATCCGCAAAGTCTTCTACCTCAATTCAGCGCAAATCGTCATCGCTCTCGTGCTCACCTACTTCCTCCTCTTCAAGACGACATTGTCTGAAGAAGCTGCTTCAACCGTGATGGGCAAAATCTATGGAGTGGAATGCCTGCTGCTGGTGATCTTCGCGGCGATGCGTTCGCTCACCTGGGAAACGCGCGAAGAAGGACGAAGCATCCGGTCGATCATCATTTTTCTGGTGGCTTATCTTCCCATTGAGCTTGGGATGGATTACGGCAGCGCCCACTGGGGACTGCGCCAGGGCAACCTGCTCGACCTGGCGTGGAGTATTCCCTTCGTGATTGCCGCAGGCGTCTCCCTGAGCATGCCCATCGACAAAGCCGGAAGCGACGGCCGCCGCGCTCGCCGCAAAGGCCGCACCATTGCGGAAATGCTTTGCCCCACGCTCATTTCCATGGGCGTCTTCGCACTGGCCGCATCCGTTGCAAGTCAGCATCTGGCCCTCGCGCTCTCTGCGATCCTGCTGCTCCTCGTTCTCCAGGGCATGCAGGCAGGGCTGCTGCAGGTCACTTACCTCAACGGACAGTTGCGACTGCTTGAGAGAGAACAGGATCTGCGCACGGCAAATGCGGTGCTGGAGAAGCTGTCGCTTCTCGATCCCCTCACCAGCATTCCCAACCGCCGTCGCTTTGACGAAGCGCTCAACGATGCCTGGCGCCGGGCCTCACGCAAGAACGAGCCCGTCTCGCTCCTGATCATTGATCTCGATTTCTTCAAGGGAATTAACGACCGCCACGGTCATGGCTATGGCGACGAATGCTTGATCTCTGTGGCCCGCGAGATCAGCATGCTCGCGCGACGCCCAGACGATCTGCTCGCCCGCTACGGCGGCGACGAGTTCCTCCTGCTGCTTCCGGGTACCGATCGCGAAGGAGCCTACGTGATGGCCGAGCGCGTGCAAAGCGCGGTTTCGCGGCTGAATCTCGCCAACTATGCTTCTCCGCTGGCCAAGCGCGTGACCGTGAGCGTCGGCCTTGGTGTCGCGATGCCGAGTCAATCCATCCGATGCGCCGCTCTGGTGGACGTCGCAGACCGCGCCCTCTACGAAGCCAAGAGACAGGGCCGCGACAGGACCTGCGCCCTGATTCTCGAACCTGTTGTGTAGCAAACCTTCGCTCTTGCCAGAAAGTGCTCTTCAGCCTTCGGCCGTTGTGGGATCGATGATGGCTCGCACCTGCGCCACGCTGTTGGCCGGAAAACCGCCCTGCTTCGCGTGCTCGCGCACCATCTCTTCATTCGGAGCGTTGTAGATGCAATAAATCTTGTCATCGGTCACGTAGCTGTGGACCCACTGAATCTCTGATCCCAGCTTGTGCAGGACACCGCAGGATGTCTGCGAAATGGCTTTCAGCGTTTCGGTGGAAGAATCGCCAATTCCGGGAATCGCTCGTTCAATCACGTACTTGGGCATGGTTCACGAACTCCTTGCAGTCGAGAATGGGCTGTAGTGTAAATGCCTGCGCTCCGCCTGGGCAGCAAAATCAGCATGGGACAATAAGATAGAAACATGCGGGCGCTGGACCCGGAGCCCATCTGCCGGAGCGCGAATCCTGCAGGAGAAACGTTGGCTGCCCCTGCATGTTGATCGGAGCCTCGTCTTGCCTACGTATCGCAGATCGGTTGTACCGGCCCGGCCAGGAGCGGAAGGGTTCCCGCTGGTGGCCATCGTGGGCCGGCCCAACGTGGGCAAGTCCACGCTATTCAACCGCTTGACGCAAAGCCGGCGCTCGATTGTGGGCGATGAGCCGGGCATCACGCGCGACCGCATTTACGGCGAATACGAGTGGGCGGGCAGGCACTTCCGCCTTGTGGATACCGGCGGCATCGTGCCCGACGATCCCGAGCTCATTCCGACCGAGATCTACAACCAGGCCCGCGTGGCGCTCGAAGACGCAGCCGCGCTCATTCTCGTGGTGGATGCCCGGACCGAGCTCGCCAGTCCCGACTACGACCTGGTCAAGCTTCTCTTGCGCGGACACAAGCCGGTCTTTCTGGCCGTCAACAAGGTGGAAGGCACCGCGATGGAGCTGGCCGCGGAGAACTTTCGCCAGCTTGGCATTCGCGAGGTCTACCCGATCAGCTCGGAGCATGGATTAGGCATCGGCGAATTGCTCGACGCCATTGCCGACGCGATTCCGGAAACGGAAGACGAAGTTGCCGAAGAGCGCGAGATTTCGGAAGGCGGTCCGCTCGAGCCGGGCGCCGAAGACGCAGCGCATCACGCCGCCGAGGCCGGCGATTCGCATTTCAATCGTACTCACGGGGAGTTCGAGCAGCACGAAACGTCTGTCGCCATCATCGGCCGGCCCAACGTCGGCAAATCCACGCTGTTGAATGCGCTCACCGGCACATCGCGCGCCATCGTCTCGCCCATCGCCGGAACCACGCGCGATGCGGTCGACGAAGTTGTGGAGTTCGAAGGGAGCCAATTCCGCTTTGTCGATACGGCGGGCATCCGGCGCAAAGGCAAGACGCACCTGATGGCCGAAAAACTCAGCGTGGTCATGGCACGGCGGCATCTTGAAGCGGCCGACGTGGCACTGCTGATGATCGACGCGACCGAAGGCGTGACAGCGAGCGACGCAACGATTGGCGGCTACGCGCACGAGAGCGGGCGCAGCGTGATCATTCTCGTGAACAAGTGGGACGCGGTGACAACCGGCCGCACCGACGGCAAGCCTGCTGCCGATCGTGAAATTTTCGAGCGGCAACTGCGCAATGTGCTCAAGTATCTGAGCTACGCACCGGTGATTTTCCTTTCTGCGCGCGAAGGCTCAGGGCTTTCCCGCGTGCTGCATGAGGTGAAGGCTGTGGCCATCGAGCGACGCAAGCGCGTCACAACCGGCCAGATGAATCGCTTCCTAGAGAAGATCGATTTTCAGCGCGCGCCGGTTCCCATGGCAAAACGCATCCGCATCTTCTATATGACGCAGGCCGCAGTGGCGCCGCCCACGTTTGTGCTCTTCACCGATCGCGATATCAAGCTGCACTTCGCCTTCGAGCGCTTCCTCGAGAATCAGATTCGCGAGGCGTTCGGGTTCAAAGGTACGCCGATCTGGTTCAAGGTGAAGGCGCGGAACGAGAAGAAGGACGAGTAAGTGCTGGCCGGTGCTGGCCGCACGGGCGGAAGCGCTGCGCGCCGCATTCACAGGTTCACGGTTTCACAGCCTCACAGTTTCACAGGAATTCTTCTGATTGCGCTGGAGGTTCTGCCGTTAGGGGGGATCTGAGCGATTTCACAGCTTCACAGGTTCACAGCCAGAAATACGGAGTTGGCGGAGAACGAGAGAGTAGGGAGTAAGGAGTAAGGTGCAAAGACTCCTGCTCCTCGGAGCTTCACAGTTTCAGTGCCGAGTTCGCGCGGTTAGCGGAGTTAGCCAAACCAGGCGTGGCGTTGATCCTGTCGAATTTTCAAGGCCCGAAATTGCGATTTGGTCAATCGGTATACCCCCGGGGGTAGGGGGGAGGGGGGTACCCATTTTTCCCCTTATCCTGAACATCCCCCGTGGGTTAGTGCCGAAGAACACGCTTCTATACCGGGGTTATGCGCACATTTGCTGGACTGAGAAAGGCGGCAAGCCGGCAAGTCAGCCATTGGGCAAATGCGAAGCGCTTCGCGCCGAATTCCCACCTACTTCTATTGTGAACTTCTCTGCGAATTAGGATGCAACACGTGGGGGAAAATCGCGCGTATGGAATGAGTAGTTTAGAAGGTATTTTGGGGTGGACCCTCTTGACAGGTTTCTTGCGAGTGAGCGGCGCGATGCGGCGTAACGGGTGAGCAGACGGCTTATAAGTTGTCAGCGGTTCGCCAACGCTTAGCCTAATCCTCGACCGTCCCCACCTGGCGCAGGTCCGCACCCGTGAACTAAGTGATAGCTTCCGTATTGCTGGTCACTCGCCCGCAACCTTTCCTGTCCCACCGCAAAGATCGCAATCCCCGTATAGCTGAACATCGCCGTCCATGCCTACAACTTTGAACCCGATGCGGTTCTCGTTCATCGCTATGCCAGTTGCCGCGCATGCTGAACATAGACCTTTAAATCGACAAAGGTCCTCAAATTCGGAGGGCCTACCCGCTGCAGCCTCACGCGTCCGCCATTCTTTTCCTTCGCGAATCAGCTCAGCGTTGAGGCTTCCGATATAACGCTCATTGAAGGATTGATCCCACGGACGAGGATTGAGTGGCATATCCGACCTCGCATCCAGCATAGCGTCTCACCCGAGTCCCAATTGCATCCGGCCAAGTACAACCGCCCGACCCCATCCGAGTGGGTAGTGGCCCACACCGACATGATCCGAAAACTGGATTACTTCTGTATGGCCGGTGATTCAGGCGGAGTCGTCAATATAAGGTAAGATTGACGCGCAAGAGGCGCACGTTGATGGCTCATAGCTTGATATCCTTCACTCTTTTTGCAGCGAGCGTGACAGCCATCCTTTTCACGGTTGGCACCTACCGCAGGCGGGGGGAATGTCCTCGTTGCCACGCGAAACTCGCGCTCGTCCGTTGGCCGCGTAGCTTCCGTCAGGCCATGTGGGGAGGAAGCACCTGCGAGAAGTGCAACCTTGAGTTCGACCGGCACGGCGGTGCCTGGATTGAATAAAGTCTACCTGTAGCGCCTTTCTATTCTCGCGGGCCTTCCGCGATTCAAGCCAATCCCCGCTAGGTCTCGCCAGAAGCGGTTCGAAGAAGGTATTGCTGGAGGGTTGTGGGCAATCCGGGAGTTAACCTTTCGCCAAAACACAACGTATGGATTAACGACTTAATTCTTTCCGCGTGGCCGGAAATTCGCCACGAAGCCGAGTCTTTGAGCCGGTGATGCGGATCGTGGCATGCGGCCTGATCTTGCGCGACGGCAGTTGACCGCAAGACACTAACCCGCCTCCGGGATCAACCCGTGCCGCCGCATAATTTCCGCGGTCTTCGCCCGATCCGGCGGGCCGCCTGCTGCCGTGGCCAACACATCGCGTATCTCGCGGAAATACTCGGGCACGATGGGCGCCGGCGGGACCACACACAGCGCTTTCGCATCGGTATCCCGCCTGTTCTCAAACTTATGAACGGCGCCGCGCGGTATGCAGAGCATCTGACCCTGGCCCCCTCAATCTCCTGCCCACCGACGGTCCACACCATCACGCTTTCCCGCGAGTGGGCTGCGGAACTCGGATTCAGGAAATTCGCAAAGCTCAAGGAACTGCTGGCCATCGTTTGGACGGTCGGCTGTGAAAATCGCCCGTCACACGATCTGAACCTGGGAGTTCGGGCGAAGCCATGCGCGGGGCGAGTTTCGGCAGGACATCAGCGGACCGATGTCGCAGTCCCCAGCGGTGTTTCAGGCGGCAGCGTGACGATCTTCAGCATCTTGTTGCTCCTTCAACTCGTGGGCAGTCCGTCGAAGGAGCGATCATAGGTTGTGGATCCAGGTAGAAAGACGCGAACGGTCGTACCGTGATCTTCTGCGCTTTGACTGCTTTGAATCTCAATCTGGCCGCCGTGGCCCTCGATGAACTGCTTTGCGACAAACAGGCCGATGCCTGTGCCCACGGTGCTGCGCGTTGTGAAGAAGGCTTCGAATACCCTGGGAAGATCTGCCTCCGCGATGCCCACTCCGTCATCCTGAATGGTCAAGATGACGCCATCCTGGGCGCCTTCTGCGTCTTCGACGGAGATGGCCAAGACGCCCCCGCCTTGCATGGCGTAAATCGAATTCATGATCAGGTTCGATACCATTTGCATCATCTCGCCGCGACGCAGCACGACTTTCCTGGATGAATTGATCGCTTGCTTAATCTCAATTCCAGCAGTGGTACACCGTGGCTCATAGATCGTGATTGCGTGGAGGACGATCTCCCCGATTGAGGCATTGCTTGCCGCTCCATGCTCGCGGTAATAACCAAGCGTTTGCCTGGCGATATGCGAGACACGCCCAAGTTCCGTCTCGACTGACTGGAAGTAACGAATGCCTACCGGGTCGACAATCATCGGACGAAGAAGATAGATCAAGTTCACCACAGCTTCGAGAGGGTTATTGATCTCATGGGCGATCGTCGCAGCCATGCGACCGGTGGCCGCAATCTTCTCTGCCTGCAGCAGGGCTTTTTCAATCCGTTTGCGCGTGGAGATATCGCGCAAGATTTTGGACGCGCCGATAATTTTGCCGTGTTCGTCTCGTATCGGTGAAACGGTGAGGGACACATCGAGCAATTGACCGCTCTTGGTGCGGCGCACTGTCTCAAAATGCTCGACCCGCCTTCCGGTACGGATGTTTTCCAGGATGGTTTCTTCGTCAGAGTGAAGACTTTCAGGAATAAGTTTCAGAATCGACTGACCGATCATCTCGTCCGCGGAATAACCGAAGAGACGCGTCGCTGCGGCATTCCAGCTTCGAATGATGCCGTTTAGATTCTTGCTCACAATCACATCTTCGGAAGATTCGACAATTGCTGCGAGTTCGCCAAGGCGCAGGAAACTGTCTTCGGGCAGCTGTTCCTTTTGATACAGGCGATCCTCTGTCTTCTGATGTTCCGTGCCGAGCAACTCCTGGTCCTGTTCCAGCCTCACCTGCCGCTCTTTCAAACTGCGCAGCGATCTCTGCTCTTCTGACACCCGGCGAGTAAGCTTGTCTTCCGGCAAAGCGGCCGGGTCTGCAAGGACACACGCAGCGATGGCTTCATGGGCGGTCAGCAGCTGCTTGACGTCGTCGTCCAAAACCAATTCGGGATGGATCTCGGTCCAATAGTGTGCTGTGTGAATAAAGGCGAGAAGCAGCTTGATGTATTCCAGCGTGTTTCCGTCCAATGCGCATTGGAGTGCATGGAGTGCTCTCGGCGCGTCGGAAGTTTTCAAGAAAACATGTGCGGCGCACGCGAAGATCGCCCTCTCTTGTCTGCTGTCAGGCTCCAGGGGCAGAGACATTTCGCCAGGCTCTTCACACAAAGTGAGATGTTGATCCAGGTCGGATGCAAAAGGAAGATCATGGCGGAGGAGCGGCAACACTTCATCGAGCGATTGGGGCAGGCACTGCGGGTCGGCTGCCGGACGACCGAGGCCTACCAGGAACCCGAGATGTCTGGTGATACAGTAACGGACACCGCAGACAAGGGATAAGTAAACAAACAACCTCTCTTTAAGGAGAGAGGGCAACGGGTTGTCAAGGTAGGCGAACTGGGCAAATCCCCAAAGATTCTCAGTAATTTTCGGATCATGCGCGGTGAGGCGGAAGAAGTTGGGGAGAACTCCCAATCGATCGAGAATCTCCGATTCCAGTCGATGATTCGATTGAGGCATGCTTCCCGTCTCTCGCTGACCAACGTGTGAGCCCGCCCACACAGCGTCCATTGGGGAGGGAGAGAACGATGGTACGCTCTTTGTCCGGATATGTCTGTTGGATGAAGCGAGCGGCGATTTTCTCAGTCAGGCGACTTCGACGGGCTGGCGGATGGAGGGCTCGGTGTAGCCTTTTTCGGCGAGGTGCCGACCCATCTGCCGGTACATCTCGGGATCGGTCGGTTGCCAGGTGCCCAATCCATCGACGTAGCGGTTGTACATGGAGAAGGCGGCGGCAATCAGCACCGTGTCGTGAATCTCGAGGTCGGTGGCGCCTTCGCGGCGCGCAGCGTCGACATCGGCGGATGTCACCAGCTTTCCATCCTGCTGGACTTTGCCCGCAATCCCAAGCAGCGCTTTGAGCTTGGGACTGACATCGGCCCGGGTGAAGTCGGTCTGCACCTGTTTGACCACGGCTGCATCGCCGAGATGCGCGGTAGCCGCTGCACCGTGACTCAACGCGCAAAAGGTGGTGCAGTTGCGGCTGGAGACATAGGTCGCAATGAGCTCGCGCTCGCCGGGCGTGAGCGAACTGGGCTCGTGGAGGAGGATGTGCGCCAGCTCGCGCATGGGCTTCGCCGTCTCGGGGCGAAAGTTGAATCCGGCGCTGATACCGGGAAAATCCTGGGGCAGTTGAATGTGGGGCATTGTCTTCTCCTTAGTGGGCTGCATGGGCGGCGAGATACTCTTCGCTCACGGTGACATAGCCGTCGCGGGCCACGCGCCTGCCGCGCTCGCGATAGAGCGCTTCGTCGTCGGGCTGCGCGGTGCCCAGTCCGTCGACGTAGCGGTTGTACATGCAGAAGGCGGCGGCGATGAGCACGGTGTCGTGAATCTCAAGGTCGGTGGCGCCGAGCTTGCGCGCGGCGTCGACGTCGGCAGCGGTGACGAGCTTGCCATCCTGCTGGACCTTGCCGGCGATGACGAGCAGTGCTTTCAGCTTGGGAGTGATTTCGGCCTGGGTGAAGTCGGTCTTCACCTGCTTGACCAGCGCCTCGTTGCCGCCCAGGTGCGCCGCGGCAATGGCTCCGTGAATGCTGTGGCAATAGTGTGTGCAGTTGCGGCTGGAGACGTAGGTCGCGATGAGTTCGCGCTCGCCTTTGGTGAGTGTGCTGGGGCCGGTGAGCAGGATCTCAACCAGTGCGTTGAGGGGGCGCGCGGTTTCTGGCCGAAAGGCCATGGCGCCGCGGATGCCGGGTAGATCGGGGGCGAGGGGAATATGGGGCATGGGGACAACCTCCAAGTTGGTGTTCTAGGGGAGTGGACTTTCTGTAGCGACGGCGCGCGCGACGCCGCCGCCGCGCGTGAGCAGCGCTCGGGCGGGCAGGCCCAGGAGCACGATGCCCGCGCCGAGAAGCGATGGAATGAGATTGTGCAGCAGCAGCATGGCCGCGAGGACTCCGCAGCCTGCGATAAAGACGATGGGCGCCAGCGGATACCACCAACGCTTGACCGGCGTGATCGCCCGAAACAACGAAGCAGCGGTGAGTGCCAGAAAGGCCACGGCAGAGAAAATGATGAACGCCAGGATGCGATCGAAGGCGCCGAGCGTAAGCACAGCCAGCGCCATGCAGGTCTGCAGCAGCACGGCATTGGCGGGAACGTGGGTTCGCGGATGCAGACGACCAAGCGCGCCAAGAATGCCGCGCCCTTCGCCGTCGCTCTCGCCGCGGGCCAACGCATAGGTGACGCGGGGCACGGCCATGGAGAGCACGATGAGTCCGCCGAGTACGCACAGGACTACACAGGCAGACAAGACGCGTCCGCCGGATGCGCCAAAGAGCGCGAAGCCGAACTGCGCGACGAACCCGGTGTTGGACTGGATCTGTTCGAGAGGAACCACCGCGACAAACGCGAGACTGACGAGCAGGTAGATCGCGGTGACCACCAGCACGCCGCCGGCAAAGGCAATCGGCAATGTGCGCGAGGGGTTGCGCACCTGGCCTGCGATCTTGCCTGCTTCCCACCAGCCTCCAAAGCAGAAGAAGGCGCTGATGGTTGCTCCGGCAATTGCATCGACCAGGGGATCGGAACCTGCGCGGCGCAGCGTGAGCGGCGTGAGGTTGGCCATGGTTGCATGTCCCGACGTGAGCGCCCAGCCCACCAGTGCCACGAGCACAGGAATCTTGAGCCAGTTGAGCGCGGCCATGACTCCGCCGGAAAGCCGCGTGCCCGAATAGGTGAGCGCGCCGAGGCCGATCAACAGGACCGCCGGCAGATACGGAACCAAGCGGATGGGTACCGGCACAAGCGCCAGAATGTAAGGAACGGATCCAACGCAGAGCGATGCGGCCACACCGGGATACATGACAAGCGCCGCCATCCATCCATAGAGAAATGCGATGTGAGGGCCAAACCCGCGGCGCAGATAGACGTATTCGCCGCCATCCTGCGGGTTGCGTACCGCCAGTTCAGTGAAGCAGAGCGCGCCGGCCAGCGTAAGAACGGCCATGCCGCACCACACTGCCGCCAGCAATGCAGGCGAGCCCAGGGTTCGCGCCATGCCCGCGGGCGTGAGAAAGATGCCGAGCGAGATGGCTTCGCCCGTGACGACGGCCGTGGCCGCCCACACGCCGAGTTGCCGCCCGGTTTGGCGCTCGACCTCCATGGTTCGAACAGGGTACGCGGGCCGCGCTTCGTTCGCATCCATCCATCGGTTGAGGGTGCTGCGCAGGGCGGACTCTTGGACGAGTACCGAGGCTTGGGCAGCAATTCAACGCCCCGATGTCCACGGCAGGGTTTTGGACTGGCTATTCAGGCTGGGGCGTGTTTTGCTGGCCGTTTGACGATGTGCCGGGGATGGGCTTTGCATTCTTGTCGAGGTCGGTTACGTGGACGCTGGCCTGCGTCTCGGGGACTGTGCCGTCATTGACCTGCACCTGCGTGGGGACGCCGGTGACCAGGATGCGTTGCACGGCCTGGCCTCGCGCGGGAACCAGAAGCCAATCTGTCGCTTCGCCGTTGGCCGTTCGGACGATCACCGGAACTTCGGCTGCGGCATAGCCAGCATTGGCAACGCTCACGGCGACCAGCACCGTTCCGCCTGCGCTGGGGTTGGGAAAGACGCCGGCAATGCTGAGATCGGGCAGTCCCTTGTCGGCTTCCACCCAATCCGTGAAGAGCCAGGTCAGGTCGTGGTTTACGCCGGGCAATTGGAGCAGACTTTGGAGGGCGCAGGACGGCTCCCCGGTTGACGCAGACGGCAGGGCGGACGATGAGGAAGATGTAGGGGATTGGGGCTTCTCAAAAGCTCTCTCGTTGCAGGCGCGCAGAGCGGAGCTGAGCACATCGTCGCTGGTCAAGTCGCGCAGCATCCACAGAACGTAGGTGGCCTTGGTGCGGTAGTACGCGGGCGCAATGGCCTGTGCCAAGGGGGTGCCTGCGCTTTCGCCGGGAGACGAGGGTTCGGCCAGGGCCAGCGCTGACCGCCCGGACTCCAGCATTTGCAAGGCGCGGTCGCGGCCCTGACGTTTTTCGACCCAAAGCGACTCCATGAAGGTGGCGAGGCCTTCGTTGAGCCATGCGGGGGCATCGGGCGGAGCGTACGCGTGGGTGAGCGCATGCGCCAGAGCACCGTCGAGGTGGTCAGCCGCCACATCCTGCAGCGGCACGGCCAGCAGGTTGCCGGTTTCGAAGGGCGCGTCCTCGGGATCGGGCAGGTCGATGAGAGTGAGCTGGGCTGCGGGACGGCGGCCCAGCCAGTTCTCGAGAAAAGGCGTTACTGCCGATGCGGCATCGAGCCAGGCTTGCACATTGACTTCGTTGTCCGGGGTGGTCCACGCGGTCAGATTCTCGCCCTTGTGCTGCTTGCGGATCGCGACGAAGATGCTGGGGGCCTGGAAGCCGATGGCATCGCTTCGCATGCCGGCGGTCGCAATGCCGGAGAGATCGGCATCGAGGCCTTTGGCATCGTCCGCGGTGAGCTGCGCGGGATGGCCGTTGATTACGGCGATGCCCGGTGGGGCGCCGTGGGGAAACTCGATGGTGAGCCGGAGAGAGAAATGAGCAGAGGAGAGACTCAATTTCTGACGCCCGATTTCGTCAAAGAGCCGCGCGCCATCGCCAAGGATTACGGGAATGCTGGATACGGGATACCAGACCACGTTGCCGAAACCGCGGAGACCGGTGAAGTCAGGAGCGATTGTGTCCCAGTCGGAGTGCAGCGCGACGGACTCGGGGGTGCCAAGCGTGGTGAGTCGCTGGGCTGAGTTGGCAACGGCGCCGGAATAGACCGTGTCGAGTTGGATTGATGCGCCGGGAGCCAGCGGCGTGGCCAGCGGAACCGCGGCTTCGTGCAACTGACCCGTGTGGTCTGAATCGGAGTTCAACGTGGCGACGGGAAATGAGACGCTCTTTCCCTCAACCCGAATTTGTTCCCAGTTGAGCGAGGAGGAGATTTGCAGGGGAATGCGCGACCGCGGCGATTTGCCATCGTTGCGAACAGTGACCAGTGCACGGACATCGAGTTGGTGCGTAATCGTGTGCAGCCGCACATCGAGATCAAGAGCGGTGACGGTCACGGCCAGACGGTCGGCATCTTCCAGCACCGGCTCGGGGGCCATCTGAGCGGAAGGCTGTGCGCCCGGACCAACTTGCGTCGTGGTCTGCCCGTTCTCGTCGGTGGAGCGGGAAAAAATGACCTTGCCCGTCGGCTGGGGGTTTGCGGGCTGCTGCGGCGCTACGGGCTGCTGCGGAGACGTTGTTTGGGGAGCCGGTGCGGGCGTGTTCTGTGGCGCGCAGGGAAAAGTCGCCAGGATAGCGGCAGCGAGTCCGGCTGCCCATCTCCCGGCCGAAGAGAAACTCATGAACCGAGGCCTTTCTGTTTCTTTGGCTTAGACGTTTCTGCGCGCGCTGCGGGAGCGTTGGGGCCTGACTTGGCCCTGGCGCGGCGCTGCCGGGCTGCTTCGTAGAGCACCACGGCCCCGGCGGCAGAAACGTTGAGCGAGCTCACACCGCCGGCCATGGGAATGCGCAGCAGGTGATCGCAGGTGCGGCGGACAAGATCGTGCAGGCCGGCCCCTTCGCGTCCAAGCACGAGGACGCAGTCGCCGGTCAAGTCGAATTGGTCGTAGTCGGTCGCGCCGCGTTCGTCGAGACCGATGATCCAGAGGTTTTGCTGTTTCAGGTCTTCGAGGGCGCGCACGAGGTTGACGACGCGCGCGATGCGCAGGTGTTCCGTTGCGCCCGCGCTGGCTTTCACGGCAACCGGGCTGAGCGGGGCGGATCGCCGTTCAGTGAGGACGACTCCGTCGACACCTGCTCCGTCGGCAACGCGGAGGAGCGCGCCGAGATTCTGCGGATCTTCCACTCCGTCAAGAGCGAGCAGGAGGCGTGCCGAGTTGTCAGAGGGCGCCTCGTAGAGATCTTCGATCGCGAGCAGATCCTGCGGGCGGACGAGGGCGACCACACCCTGATGCCCGGCTGTTCCGGCAAGCTGCGTGAGCTGCTCGCGTGCCTCCTGGCGTACGCGCACGCCAGCCTGCTTGCACGCGTCGACGAGCTTGGCAAGCCGCTCATCCTGGCGTTCGCGTGCGACGAGAACCTGGTCAAAGCGGCGCCGGCCGGCCTTTAGAGCTTCTTCCACCGGGTGCACGCCGTAGAGAACTTCCATAGGAGATAGTTTAGATGGAGGCCATCGGGCATTCGCGTCGACGTCGCAGTTGGCGGGGTGAGCCGGAAAACGGCAAACTGATATTCCCAAACCGAGATGACCCAGGCAAAAGTCAAATCGTTTCGCGCGGTGCTGGAGGCGACCGGCACCCATCTGCATTGGGTGATTGTGCGCATCCCGATTGACTTGAAGCGGGCCTGGCCGGGGTGGAAGACACGACGCGTCCGGGGCGAGATCAACGGCTTTGCTTTTGCGACCACGCTGTTCCCTGGCGCCAAGGGCGTGGGGCTGACGCTGCTGGTGAACAAGAAGATGCAAGCCGGCGCACACGCGAGAGCTGGTGACGAGGTGCGCATTACCGTGGAACCGGAGATGGACGCCGGGCCGAGGGAGATAGCGCCGGAGCTCGAGAAGGAATTGAAGGCGGACAAGCAGCTGCAGCAATGGTTTGGAAAGATCAGCCCGTCGATGCAGCGAGGAATCTCGAACTTTGTCGACCAGGCGAAGGGCGCTGGGACCCGGAAGTCGCGCGCGGAAAAAATGGCGGAGAGCCTGATGCTGGCCATGGAAGGCGAGCTGGAGCCGCCACCCCTCCTGCGCGCCGCGTTTCAACGCCAGCCGCTGGCGAAATCCGGCTGGGAAGCGATGACCCCAACGCAGCGCAAGCGGCATCTATTGGGCATCTTCTACGTGCAAACGGTTCGGGGCCGGGAACGCCGCGCAGCCCAGGCGGTTGAAGAATGTCTTCGAGTTGCTCGAAAGAAGACCGCGTATTGAGCCGATTGAGGCCTGGTTTGGGGGGTGGGTGGCCCAGAATAAGCCCATGGAATGCAGCAAATTTGGCGTGGAACCACCAAAAGCGACAACTTTGGGGCGGCTTTGCCCCGGCTTTTGCCGTCTAAGTGAGTAAGATGAGCACGACTTCCGCGATTCGCTCGCTGTTCGCCCCGCAAATCAACACCGTCGCAGAGGAGCAAGTAAGGCGGGAAAGCCTTGCGGTTGCCCAAGGATTGAAGCGCCAGGATGCCGGCCTGCTGGACGAGCTGATCGTGCGCTATCAACACCGTCTTCTGCGCTATCTGCTGTTTCTGACGGGAAACCGTGAAATGGCGGAAGACCTGTTTCAGGATGTGTGGATGCGGGTGTTGACGCGCGGCACGCAGTTCAACGGGAAGGCGCGCTTCGAGACCTGGCTGTTTACCATTGCGCGCAATCTGGTGATCGATCACCGGCGCAAGAAGACGATGTCGAGCCTTGACGAACTGATTGACGCCGGAAATGACGATGATCGGCCGGTAAGCTTTGAAGTGCCGGACAATCAGCCATCCCCGCTCGAGCAAGTGGCCAGCGTTGAGGATCGCGAGAAGATTGCATCGGCACTTTTGCAGTTGGACACGCTATATCGAGAAGTGCTGGTTCTGCGTTTTCACGAGGAATTGACTCTCGAAGAGATTGCAAGAATTACCAAAGCGCCCCTTTCTACCGTAAAATCGAGGCTCTATCGGGGATTGGCGGCGATTAAACCCAGGCTGGAACGAGCAGCGGTTTCGCTAGGGGACTGATTTTTGATGACTTCTGGGGTGGTTACGGGCACGGCAACTGGGACAAATGCTGAAGCGAATGCCGACGTGCTCGCTGCTCTTTCGGGTGGCCAAGCCGACCGGGAGCGCCTGGTTGCCCAAAAAACGCGCCGTGTAGTGCTCACGTCACTGGGTGTGATGCAGGAGCGGAAAACCTCTCTGAAGCGGAGTCGTGCCGTGGCGTTGGCGGCAACCCTGGTGGTGTTCTTTGTCGTGGGCCCCCCGGTGTGGTGGATTGCCGAAACTCTCATTGAAGAAGAGCGCCTGAGCAGCCTGGCGAGTGAAGTCACGGTCTGGGGCTTTTTTCTAAGCACGGCCTTGTTGGCGTCGGCGCTGGTCGCGGGCTGGATGCGGCGCAAGTCCTGAGAAAGCGCCGGAAGCGACTTAGTCCGCCTGGCGGGAAACACTCCGAAGTACCGCAACTTCTCGAATCCCCTTCACGTCCATTGGAATAGCGGATAAGCTGGTCTTATTCCTCTCTTTTCGAACCCTCCCAGGGTGGGAATGCTGCTATGCGTGACCCTCAGTCGATCAACGCCAACGAAGACACACGCCTGATACCCATCTGGTCGATCCTGACAGCGGCGGCGGCGTTCGTCCTTGTGGAGTACTACTTCTGGCTGGTCTTCCCCAAGCAGCAACATCATGTGACGCCTTTCGGACTGCGCGTTTACATGAACCTCTCGTGGGGATTGCTGGCGGCGCTGTACTTCCTGATGATCGGCTTTATCAGCAAAGATGCTCCGCGACGGGCAATGAGTTCGCGCTTCTGGATGCTGATCTGTTTTGTGATGCCCGGCGGCATCGGCGCGGTGCTTTACTTCCTGCTGCGCACGCCGCTGGTGTCGAGCTGTCCGGCATGCAGCACGCACGTCCAAAGCGATTTTCATTTCTGCCCGCAGTGCAACTACCAACTGACTGCGAGTTGCGGCAACTGCTTCCGCTCGGTGCGGGCGACGGATCAATTCTGCACGCGGTGCGGGCATGAATTGGCCCGCGACCACATGCCGGCGCGCCTGCGCGTGCTGGGCGACTGAACACGGCAACTCTCGCTGCCAGCTTTCACTTCCAGTTTTTCGCAATGAATCTTGGCACGAAGAGGCGCGAACGAGTGGCAGGGGTTAAAGCCCCTCTTCTTCTTCCCCTCTTTCGGCACGACTGAAGTCGTGCCCTTTCGCAAAGCGAACGGACCGTGAGTGACAGCGAGTAGGCAGGCTGCCTACAATCGAATTTCGGCATGTCCCTTTCCGCGCTCATCATCGACGACGAACAACTGGCCCGCGACGAGCTGAAGTACTTGCTCGACGAGGTGGGTGGTGTGGAGGTTGTCGCGCAGGGCGCGAACGGCATTGAGGCTGTGGACCTGATTGAAGAGCATCATCCCGACATGGTTTTTCTGGATGTGCAGATGCCGGGGCTGGACGGCTTCGCTGCGATTCAACGGCTGATGGATCGGCACAAAGCCCGGTCGCATCAAGAAGACGAACCGTTGCCGCAAATTGTGTTTGCCACGGCGTACGACCAATACGCGGTGCGTGCATTCGACGTAAATGCCGTGGACTATCTGCTCAAACCTTTTGATCGCAAACGGGTGGAACAAGCCGTGGAGCGCGTGCGTGGGCGCATGGCCGGAAGCGCCGCGAGCGAAAATCCAAATGCACAGATTGATGCGCTGCTGCGCATGCTGAGCCATCCGCAGGCGGGCGGACGCGGGGGCCAACCGGCGCGATTGATCGTGCAGGCGCAGAGCCGGCTATTCCTCGTAGACCAGGCGGAGATTTGCTTTGCTGCGATTGATGAGGGAGTGATTCGCGTGGTGACGCAACAGGTTGAAGGCCAGTCGAAGTGCCGCACACTGGAGGAACTGCTGGAGCAGCTGGATCCGGCGGTCTTCTGGCGCGCCCATCGCGGCTACGTTGTGAACATCAATCACATTCGCGAAGTGGTGCCGTGGTTCAAGTCGAGCTACCAGCTGCGCATGAACGACAAGAAGCAGACTGAGATTCCGGTGAGCCGGGCACAGACGAAGCGGCTGCGGGAGTTGTTCAATCTGTAGGGGTGTGCGGCTGGCGCGTGGGAGGCCGGGTCAGTCGTAGCGCTCGGTGATGATCTGCTTGCGATGCCAGCCAAAGCTTTTCAGGCGGTCGCGCACGGCGGTGATCATGTCGTTCAGTCCGCAGACATAGGCGTGGATGTCGAAGTGAAGCTGGCTCGGCGGGGTTGCCGGATCGGAAGGCGGCGCGGGCAGAGGCAAGCCGAGTCGCGCGGCGCGTTCTTCAACGATGCGGGCGACGTGATCCTGCACATAGCCGCGGAGACCTGCCCATTCCTCATCGTCCCGGCTGAGCGCAGGCAGATAGTGGAAGTTTGCGTGGCGCGCGGCGAGCGCCTCGAACTCCTCGCGATAGTAAATCTCGCTTGCATAGCGCGTGCCGTAGACGAGCCAAATCTCCCTGCCCTGGCTGCGATCGGTTCCGTCGACTGGGAAGAGGCTTTGCAGCATGCTGCGCATGGGCGCGACGCCGGTGCCTGTGGCGACGAGGAGTGTATCGGTGAGGGGCTCGTGCAGCGTGAAGTATCCGTTGGGGCCGTAGACGCGGACGATGCCGCCGATGGGGACGTCAGGCAGATCGGCGAGGCGGTTGGAGAAAAAGCCGCCTTCGACGCGATTCAGGCAAAGGTCAAAGCGGTTGCCGTTGGGGGCGGAGGCCAGCGAATAGGCGCGCGTCTGTTCCTTGCCGGTGCGGTCATCGGCGACGGCAGAGATGAATTGACCGGGAATAAAAGAGAAGGTCTCGAGATCGTCCATGACGAACTCGAAGTGGTAGGTTTGCGCCGACTCGGAGATACATTCCTTGTGTACGAGCCGGGCTGCATGAAACTCACGATCCAAAATTGCTCTCGCTTGCGGCAACGGTACGCCGCCTGAAGGTACTGTTGCGAGTATCGCTACCGGGATGAGGAGATGGCAAGCGAGCGGGGATTCTAGATACCGCGATGCGCAAAGGCTTGCCAGCAGAGCTGCATACCGATGACGAAAAGCCAGAGCGAGAGGGCAAGCCGCATGGTGCGCGCCGGGATGCGCGGAGCGAGGCCTGTACCGACGAGGGCTCCGAAAATTCCACCGATGATGAGGTGGGTGAGGAGATTTGCATCGACACCGCCATGGCTGAGATGCAGACCGCCTCCGATGAGCGACAAGCAAAGGCCAAACGAAAGGTCGGTACCGACGATGCGCGGTACGTCGAGGGCGGTGAGCCCGAGCAAAGCAACCGTGCCAAGCGCGCCCGCACCGGAGGAGGAGAAGCCGACTTCAGCGCCAACCGGCAACATGGTTGCAGCCAGCCACCAGGGGCGCTGCTTGCGATCGCTGCGCTGCATGGCGGGACGGAAGTGACGATAGATGTGCCAGCTCGAAGAGATCGCGATCATGGTGCCGAGGGCGAGATAGAGCCAGAGGGTCTGACCCTGATTGCGCACGACGCGCTGGAACAGCAACGATCCGATGACAACGCCGGGGATGCCGGCAAGAAGCATGATGCCGAGCGTGCGCCAGTCCACCTGGCGGCGCGCAATCTGAATGGGGACGACAACCAGCTTGACCGCAGCGGAATAGACGAGCGCGGTACCGACCGCCTCGGCCGGCGCGACTCCGAGAAAGAGGATGAGCAGTGGAGCGGTGATGGTGCCTGCGCCCACGCCGGTCATCGCGATCAGAGCGGCTATCAGAAAACCCAGAGCAAGTTCCATCGCAATCTCTTCAGTTGGCCTGAATGTGAATTCCGCATTCGAGTTTCTGGCCGGACCAGCGTCCGGAGCGGGGATCGGCAGAATCGGTGGGCAACGTGGTGCACGGAGCGCAGCCGATGCTGGTGTAGCCCTTCTCGTAGAGCGGAAGCAGGGGAATGCCGTGCAATTCGGCGTAGTACCATACGTCGCGCGTGGTCCACTCGGCCAGCGGGCTGAGCTTGTTGAGCTCGTGGCCCGTGGGCAGCGCGAACTTCTCTTCGGTTTGCAGGTTGGCGCGTGACTTCGACTGCTGACGGCGCAGGCCTGTCACCCATGTGTCGTAGGGCGCGAGCGAGCGAAACAACGGCTCGACCTTACGCAAGCCACAACAACGATCGGGCGCAGTCTGGTAGAGAATGCCGAATTGCGACTCCTGCTGCGCCACAGTGTGTTCGGGAAGGACGTTGACGAGATTCAGATTCCATTTGGCCGCGATGCGGTCGCGATAAGCAAGAGTCTCCGGGAAGTGATAGCCGGTTTCAAGGAAAAGCACGGGGACGCGCGGCAGTAAGGTGCGGACCATGTCGAGCACGACGACGTCCTCGGCCTGAAAGCTGCTGGTGACGCAGGGATTCTGCGCGGCTGCGAGGCGTTTGCGCAGGAACTGCTGCGCAGATGCGGCGCGCTCTTCCACTTCGGCGATGATTTCGGTTGTCATGCTTGGGACTCTCCGGTGGGAATCACTTTGAGGCGGCGCAGTTCTTCGAGAATTGCGACGGAATCTTCGAGGTTGAGCGACCGCGATTGCTCAGAATGAGCGGAAGCGACTGTCAGTTGAATCGGGTTGAGGTCGTCGCCCTCAATAATGACGACGGAACCCGAGCGCGCCACCGCAAGCAAGGCGGCGCGGGCATTGACGCGGGTACGCAGGACCAGGCCACGCGCGCCGAGAATGGCTTTTTCGAGCTCACCGGCCAGCGCGGTGCGAGAGCCTATTTCGAGCAGTGCGCCGGATGGCTCTGCGGCTACGGGCTCGGTTTCTTCGGCGGCTCCGAAAGCGCGGATCATTCCGGCGCCGGCTGTGGCGTTGTCTGAAGGATCGATCAGGATGAGGCTGCCGGTGATGCGATTTTCGCGGTAGGTGTCGGCGAGCAAAGGGCGGCTGGTCTCGATGACCACCTGGCCAATGTCGTTGAGGCCGAGCTGTTCGGCGGTGCCCTCTTCAAGATGTTCGACATCGATGCGCGAGCGAATCGACACGACCTTTGTGCGCACGGTCTGCGTTGTGTGTTTGAGCAGATAGGTAGAGCCTGCACGGAGCGGTGTGGCATGCATCCAGACCACGGTCGCTTCAAAGCGTGTGGCCTTCTGCGGAGCGGCGTCGACAGCGGCGATCAAGTCGCCGCGGCTCAGGTCGGTCTCGTCCTCGAGAGTGAGGACGACAGACTGCGGTGCATGCGCTTCGGGCAAATCGCCTTCCCAGGTGCTGACGGAGCGGACCCGGGTGCGGAAACCGGATGGCAGGGCAACGACTTCGTCGCCGGGGCGAACGGTGCCTGCGGCGAGCTGGCCGGCGAAGCCGCGGAAATCCTGATGCGGACGAATGACGCGCTGGACGGGAAAGCGGAGCGCGGTGTGAGAACGCTCGATGGCAAGCGGCACGGTCTCGAGGAGTTCCAAGAGACTTGGACCGCCGTACCAGGGGATGCGCGCACTGCGGTGAACCACGTTGTCGCCCTCGAGCGCGCTGACCGGAACGGCAATGAGCTCGGGAATCTCGAGGCGCGTGGCAAGCTCCTGCAGGCCTTGCTGATGCCGCGCAAAGACCTCCTGCGAAAAGTCGACGAGGTCCATCTTGTTGATGGCGGCAATGACCGTCGGAATGCCGAGCAAAGCAGCGATGCAGGCGTGGCGGCGCGTCTGATCGAGGATTCCCTTGCGCGCATCCACCAGAACGATCGCCACGTCGGCCGTGGATGCGCCGGTTGCCATGTTGCGCGTGTACTGCTCGTGGCCCGGCGTGTCGGCGATGATGAATTTGCGTTTTGCCGTGGAGAAGTAGCGATAGGCGACATCGATGGTGATGCCCTGCTCGCGCTCGGCGCGCAGACCGTCGGTGAGTTGCGCGAAGTCGATGGCGGCGTTGTGCGTGACCGAACGAATATGGTCGTCGTAGACATTGCGCGAGTCGTAGAGCAGGCGGCCGATGAGCGTGGATTTTCCGTCGTCGACGCTGCCGGCGGTGGAGAAGCGCAGCAGGCCCTTAGCGCGCTCTGTGGCAAGCTGCTGCTCGATCTGCTCGTCGATTGGGTCGGCGATCGTAGCGATCTCCAAATCGTCCTCTTCTGCTGCCATCATCTAGAAGTAGCCCTCGCGCTTCTTAATCTCCATGGAACCGTCCTGGTCGTGATCGATGATGCGATTGGCGCGCTCGGAGTTCCGGACCTCCATCAGCTCGGCGATGATCTTGGGAACCGTGTCTGCATCCGAACGGATCGCTCCGGTGCAGGGGCTGCAACCGAGCGACCGCAGGCGGCACTTGACCCACTGCTCTTCTCCGGGCAGGCCCTGCACAAAGGGCTGTTCGACGGGAATGAGCGAGTCGCCGCGGACGAGCATGCGGCGCTCCTTCGCAAAATAGAGCGGAACGATGGGAATCTTCTCGAGATGGATGTAGTGCCAGACGTCGAGCTCGGTCCAGTTGGAGAGCGGAAACACGCGGATGCTCTCGCCGGGGCCGATGCGGCCGTTGAAAAGGTTCCAAAGCTCGGGGCGCTGGTTTTTGGGATCCCATTGGCCGGCCGCATCGCGGAAGGAGAAGATGCGTTCTTTGGCACGGGATTTTTCTTCATCGCGGCGGGCACCGCCGAAGGCAGCGTCGAAACCATGAGCGCGCAGACCATCGAGAAGCGCCTGTGTTTTGAGCAAACCGCAGCAGCGTTGGGTGCCAAGTTGAATGGGATTGGCGCCCTTGGCAATCG
>Ga0210385_10000058_pt1 | contig 142141 bp, 120 predicted proteins | sample IncBWH26OmetaG_FD_160107 | JGI IMG/M metagenome (GOLD analysis project Ga0210385, IMG submission 160107) | Forest soil microbial communities from Barre Woods Harvard Forest LTER site, Petersham, Massachusetts, United States - Inc-BW-H-26-O ...
GCCGACCCATACGCCTATCTCGGCATCGTCGAAGAAACCAAGGACGGCCTGATCGTGCGCGGCGCCAAGATGCTGGCGACCCATGGGCCGACCGCCGACGAGATCATGGTCTATCCGCTGCCGTTCTCGGTGCGCCCCGGCGAGGAGAAATACGCGCTGGCCTTCGGCATTCCGACCGACACCAAGGGCTTGCGTTTCATCTGCCGCGAGCCGTTCGATTTAGGCGACCAGTCGGAGTGGGATCATCCGCTCGGCGCGCGCTTCGAGGAGCCCGACGCCATGGCGATTTTCGACGACGTGCTGGTGCCGTGGGACCGCGTCTTCCTGCACGGCAATGTCGAATTGGCCAACACCATGTTCGTGCGCACCGGGCTGCAACGCCACACCGGGCATCAGACGGCGGTGCGCGGGCTTGTCAAATGCGAATTCATGACCGCGCTGGCGATTGCGCTATCGCGCAGCGTCAAGACCGACGGCTTCCTGCACGTGCAAGAACAGATCGGGGAATGCATCGGCTACCTGCAACTCATCGAAGGCGCGATCCTGATGTCGGAGCAAAAAGCTGAAAGCTCTGGCCACGGCACGCTGCGACCGGCGCTGGAGCCGTTGCAGGCGCTGCGCTATCACATCCCGCGCTTCTACGAGCGCATGGTGCGGCTCACCCAGGTGCTCGGCGCCGGCGGCATTTTGGCGAACCCGACCGAAGCCGATCTCAATTCGGAGATCGGCGCCGATATCCATCGCTACTACCGCGGCGCCGATCGCGATGCCGAAGCCAAAATCCGCCTGTCGAAACTCGCTTGGGATGCCACCGGCACGCAATTCGGCCAGCGGCAATTGCAATACGAACGTTACTACGCCGGCGATCCGGTCCAGACGGGGGCGTCACTCTATAAGATGTGGGATCACGCGGCGCTGTTGGCGATGGTCGATCGCGCACTGAGCTTGCCCTCCGAGCGCGGGGCGAAGCCATGAGAATGTCCGACATGAAGACGCTGTTGTGGGTCGTGGCGCTTGCGTTGCTCGGCATCGGCGGCGCTGTGGCGCAGACTTATCCGTCGCGGCCGATCACCATCATCGCGCCGTTCCCGCCCGGCGGGCCGTCCGATGCGCTGGCGCGGATTCTGTCAGGCCCCTTGGAGGCGGCGCTCGGCCAGCCCATCGTCATCGAGAATGTCGGCGGCGCCGGCGGCACCATCGGCGCCGCCAGGGTCGCGCGCGCCGAGCCGGACGGCTACACCTTGCTGATCGGCCAATGGGGCACCCAGGTCGTCAACCCGGTCACCTACAATCTGCCCTATGACGCGGCGAACGATTTTGCGCCGATCGCGCTTTTGACCAACACGCCGCAGCTCATCATCGCGCGAAAAGACTTTCCGGCCAGCGACGTGCGCGAGCTGATCGCCTGGCTCAAGGCCAATCCCGACAAGGCCCAGGCCGCCACCGTCGGCGCCGCCGGTGGCGCACAAGTCGCCGGCATGTATTTCCAGCAGGTCACCGGCACGCGCTTCGGCTTCGTGCCCTATCGCGGCGGCGCGCCGGCGATGCAGGACCTGATGGCCGGCCGCGTCGACATCATGTTCGACCAGGCCGCCAACGCCATCGCCCAGGTACGCGCCGGCACCATCAAGGCCTACGCCGTCATGACCGAAGAGCGTTGGCACCTGGCGCCCACCATCCCGACAATCGATGAATCGGGCGCGCAAGGCCTGCACGTGTCCTATTGGCACGCGCTGTGGGCGCCAAAGGCAACGCCGCCAGACATCATCGCCAAGGTCAATGCCGCCGTCGTCAGGGCGCTCGCCGATCCGAAAGTGCAGCAAAATTTTGCCGCGCAGGGCCAGGACATCTGGCCGCGTGAGCAGCAGACACCGCAGGCGCTGGCCGCCTTCTACAAGGCTGAGACCGACAAGTGGTGGCCCATCATCAAGGCCGAAGGCCTGAAGGCGGAATGAATATCCGCGCCCGCGATAGCGGGGCAGGATGCCGGCTAAAGCCGATAGCGCCGGCGCAATGCGATCAGGGCCGCGAGGCTGAGCAGCGCGGTGGCGATCACGTAATAGCTCGGCGCCAGCTTCGAGCCGGTGGTATCGATGAGCGACTGGGCGAAGAACGGCGCAAAGCCGCCAAAAACCGCGACCGCGATATTGTAGCTCAGCGACATGCCGCTGACCCGTGTCGAGGTCGGGAACACCTTTGCCATCAGCGAGGGCAGCGCGCCTGAGTAAAACGATTTGAGCAGACCGAGCCAGCACACCATCAGCACCAGCACGAGCAACGAAGCATTGGCGCCGAGCAGCGCGAAAGCCGGATAAGCGGTGACGGCGAACAGGACCGCCGCGCCGATCATGATCGGGATTTGCCCGACTTTATCGACCCACAGCCCGACGAACGGCACGACCAAAGCCTGCAACGCCGCGGCCAGCAGCGCCGCCGTGAAGCCGACCGACTGCGGCAAATGCAGCACCTTGATGGCGTAGGCCGGCATGAACACGATCATGTATTGCGAGCTGGTCGAGGCGATGACCGCGCCGGTGGTGAGCAGAAGCCGGTCCCACTGCCCGACCAGCAATTCGCGCAGCGGCGCGCGCGCGGCACCGGCGCCGAGGAATTCCGGCGTTTCGCTCATGCGGCTGCGCACGTAATAGCCGACCGGCCCGATCAGAAGCCCGAATGCGAAGGGGATGCGCCAACCCCAGCTTTGCAGGTCGGCAACCGACATGGTGTTGGTCAAGAGAACGCCGAAGCCGGTGGCGATCAGCGCTGCCAAGCCCTGGCTCGCCCATTGCCAGCTGGCGAAGAAGCCGGCGCGGTCCGGCCGGTGCTCGACCAAAAACGCGGTCGAGCTGGCGAATTCGCCGCCGACGGAAAAGCCCTGCAACAGCCGCGCCGCGATCACCAGGATCGGCGACAGAATACCGAGCGAGCCGTAGCTCGGCATCACCGTCATCAGCCCGGTGCCGATGGTCATCAAAAAAATCGACAGCGTCAGCGCAGCTTTACGTCCCTTGCGGTCGCCATAGGCGCCGAGAAAGATCGCACCCACCGGCCGCGCCAAGAACGATGCGCCGAAGGTGCCGAAGGTGACGAGCAGCGACGCGGCTTCATCGGCGGCCGGGAAGAACACTTTGGCGATGATGACGGCGAAGTAGCCGTAGACCAGGATCTCGTAGAATTCGAGCGCATTGCCGAGGGAAGCAGCAACGATGAGCCGGGTCGCCTCGCCCGCACCGTGGCCTTCGCTCGGTGTCGCCGTGATTGCGCTCATCGGTGATTCGGCGGGCCGGTCATCGATCCGGCCGAATGACCAAAGCGGCGGGCGGCGTGTCGCGGTTCACGAGATACGGACAAATCTGAATTCGCAGCTGGTGCGCACCGCGCTGTCCTGTTCCATGCGCTGCGTGCGATGCAGCGTCCAATGATCAAACAGGATCGCGTCTCCCGGCATGGCGTGCGGTACCCAGGATTCGCCGGGGACATTGGCCTTGACCCAATCGTCCGGGCGCGCCTTCTCCTTGCCCTCCCGGCTTGGCGTGATTCGCATCGTCTTGTTCGAGCCGGGTATCAGCTCCAACGAAGGCAGCACGTCGCCGACCGGATCGAGCGGCAGCCAGCTATTGATGCAGTAATCGGTGCTATTGATGATGCCGGCCGCGTCCGCATCGATGTGCCACGGCAGGTAGTATTTGGTCGATCGGTGGCGGCGGACGAACGTGAAATTGGGTTCCAGCCGCCAGTTCTCGTCGAACAGCGAGCGAAACCGCCGCTCCGCCGCGGCGATCACGCTGTCGAACTGCGCAAGAAGATCCGGATTCGCTTGCTCGAGATAGCCCCGCAGCTCCTTGATCCAAATGCCGTCCCACCGTTTGTAGTGGTCGGCAAGATACTCGGTCAGCGTCGGCGGATCGTCATCAGCATGTTGGCGCAATAATTCGTAGGTGGCGTCCACGGCGGTGCGCAGCTCGCCGAGCACCTGCGGCGACAGAAATGCGGCCACCTTCGCCGTTCCGTTCTGTTGCCAGGCTTCAGTGAAATCGGCTTGTTCGGCCGTGCAAATCTCAGGCATGGCTCACCACTGGCGCCCGACGATGAGGACTGCGCCGGCGAGATATACACGTGGCGGTCGGCCGCGGGCAATCCCCAATTCCGGCCATCCCTATGCGGACAATGGCACTCGCTCGACAAAACCCCGGTTTTCAGAAAAAATCACGCGAAACGAAAATCCGGGGGGACAGAGATGGCGGCGGATGCGACGGTCACGGTGGCGGCGCGGCTCGATCGGCTGCCGCGGTCGCGCTACACGCGCAAACTGATAACGCTGCTGTCGCTCGGCGGCTGGTTCGAGTTCTACGATCTGTTTTTCACCGCCTATATTGCGATTGGGCTGTTCAAGGGGAAAATCTTCACGTCGACGACGCAGGGCCTGTTCGATATCCAAGGCTTTGCCAGTTTCGTCGCCGCGCTGTTCACCGGCCTGTTCATCGGCACGCTGGCCTTCAGCTGGCTGTCCGACCGCTTCGGCCGCCGCTCGATCTTCACCTTCGCGCTGCTGTGGTATTCGATCGGCGCCTTTATCATGGCGTTTCAGGACACGCCGCAAAGCATCGATCTGTGGCGGCTGATCGCCAGCATCGGGCTCGGCGTCGAGATCATAAACATCGACGCCTATGTGTCGGAGCTGGTCCCGAAGGGGCAGCGCGGGCCGGCCTTCGCCTATAACCAGTTCATCATGTTCACGTCCGTGCCGGCGGTCGCATTCCTGGCTTGGCAATTGGTGCCGCTGACGATCCTCGGCCTCGATGGCTGGCGTTGGGTGGTCATCATCGGTTCGCTCGGTGCGGCGGTGATCTGGTGGATCCGCCGCAGCTTGCCGGAATCGCCGCGCTGGCTCGAGCAGCACGGCCGCGCCGCGGAAGCCGAGCGCATCGTCGATGAGATGGAACGCAGCATTCGCGCCGAGACCGGGCAGAACCTGCCGCCGCCGGAGCTCGTCGCGGGCGAAGCCGAGCGCAAGACCGGCGCCTGGCTGGAAATGTGGAATCCGCTCTACCGCGGCCGCACCATCATGCTGGTGATCTACAATCTGTTCCAGACCATCGGCTATTACGGCTTTTCCAGCTGGGTGCCGCAACTGCTCATCTCGCAACACATCGAGGTGACCAGGTCGCTCGCCTATACGTTCATCATCGCGATCGCGGCGCCGATCGGCCCGCTGGTCGGCGTCGTCTTTGCCGACCGCTTCGAGCGCAAATGGCAGATCGCCTGGGCCGCGATTGGCATCGCCGTGTTCGGGCTGTTGTTCGCGCAGCAGAGTAGTGCCGCCGGCGTGATCGTCTTCGGCCTCCTGATCACGCTGTGCAACAATTGGATGTCGTTCTCGTTCCACGCCTATCAGGCCGAGCTCTATCCGACCCGCATCCGCGCCCAGGCGATAGGCTTCGTCTATTCGTGGAGCCGGTTTTCCGCCATCTTCTCCGGCTTCATCATCGCCTTCCTGCTCGGCGGTTACGGCACCACCGGCGTATTCGCGTTCATCGCCGGCGCCATGGTGGTGGTGTTCATCGTCATCGGCGGTTTTGGACCCGCCGTCACCAAGCGACGTCTCGAAGCCATCGCGACCTGAACGAGACGGTGGCGGCGCGGCGGGATCAGGCCATCCAAAACGGCTTGCATGTCTTGAGGCCCGAACTATGCCGCGCGATGCCGATATCGTTGAGGCATCGGTCGCTGAGGTTCATCAGCTCTTTGCGCGAGCGAGCGCCGCGCGACCAGTTGGCGAGGCCCTGCTTCACGTGGCTCAACGACAACAGCCGGGGCGGCCGAGCGGTCTTGGCATTCTTGCTGAGGATGCTCATGGCTTCCTCCATTGAGTGACCTGCTATAGTGGTAAGTAGCGCCGCCGACCGCTGAGCGATGTGCCATGCGTCACCCGTGAGCGGTGTGCTGCGCGTCACAGCAAAATGTCGCTGTTGTCCGCAATGTCGCTGTGGCCCGCGTTGAAGTCGGGCCAGACGCAATCGGCGAGGACGCCATGTACGAGGAATTCGACGGGCGGACGCGAACCAAGATCGTGCGCGATGCCGACGGCATCGCCCGCGTGCTGTCCCACGCCGACCGCCATGTCGCCGTCAAGGCGGCGACGCCGCAGGCCGCCGCCAGCGCCTATCTGGGCCGTTACGGCCACTTGCTCGGATTAAAGCAACAGCATCTGAAAAATCTCACCCGCAAAGTCGTGCAGGATCCGACCGGCGCTGCCGTCGACTATCGCTTTTTACGCGAAAAGTCCCAATTCGACGTGACCACCGTCGCCTTCGATCAAACCCGCTTCGGGCTCGCGGTCTGGGAAGCGGGAATTTCGGTGACGATGAAGCACAACCCGCTGCGTGTCATCGGCGCGCGCTCGACGCTGCACCACAAGCTCGAGGTCAAACGGCCGTCCGCGGCGCATGTCGCGAGAGCCAAGGCGATCGATGTCGAAACCTTGGCCAAATGCCTGGGCCTCGCCGGCGTCGTCCGCCGCGGCGTGCCGCTGACCATCAACGCCCAAAAATTCATGATCTTTCGCTACCATGAGGCGACGCGCCGGCGGGCAATCACGCCGGCCAAACGCCACGGCCGGCCGTCGTCCGGCCACCCCACCCTGCCCTTGCCACCGGTGCATGCTTCGATCCGCGACGGCAAAGACTACGTCGTTCGCGCCGTCTATTTCAGTTTCGATTTTCCGCCGGTACGGCCCCTGCACTGGGTGGCGATCATCGAGGTCGAGACCGCGTCGGTGCTGCTGGCTTACCCGTTCATCGCCAATGTCATGGGCTGGGTATTCAAGGCCGATCCGGCGACGCTCGGCGGCCCGACGGCGGATGCCGGCAACGCCGCGCTCAATCGCTGGCGCACCCCCGTCAAGCTCGAAGGCCTCACCGCGCCGGTCGACGGCAGCCAGGCCTTGAGCGGCACCCGCGTGACCGTCGCCGACGTGTCGACGCCGAAAGTGGCGCCGCCGACCAAGCCGGCCGGCAAGGATTTCAAGTACCACGCGCGCAGCAATGATTTCGCCGCCGTCAACGCCTACTACAATGTCGATCGCATCTTTCGGCTGGTGGAAGATCTGGGCTTTGCCATCGCCGACTATTTTCCCGGTACGACGTTTCCGAGCCGGGTCGACCATCGCGGCCATTTCGACAAGAACCGTCCGCGCGGCAACGAGATCAACGCCCATTGCGCCGGCAACGAGGCCGGCACCGGCATCGACTATACGATCTTCGCGCTGGCCAACATGGACGACCAGAAAAATCCGATCGGCATCGCCGGCGACTGGCGCATCGCGCTGCACGAATTGCTCGGCCATGGCGTGCTGTACAATCACATCGGCAACGCCCTGTTTAAATTCGCCCATAGCGCCGGCGACTGCTTTGCGGCGATCCTCAACGATCCAGGCTCAAAGGCGAAGGATCGCTTCGACACGTTTCCGTGGCTGGTCGGCGTCGAAAAGCGCCGTCATGATCGCACCGCCGGCAATGGCTGGGGCTGGAGCGGCAAGATCGGAGTCAATCCATTCGACGATACGCTGGATTCGCTGGGCTACAGCAACGAGCAAATCCTGTCGTCGACGATGTTTCGCTTCTACCGCGCCATCGGTGGCGATGCCTCGGCGCTTACCGACAAGCGATTTGCCGCCCGCATGACCTGCCATCTGCTGCTGGCGGCCATCGGATCGCTGACGGTGGCGACGAGCCCGAAAGATGCCTCACACTTCGCCGCCGCGCTGAGCAAGGCCGACGCCGCGGATTGGCCGGCGCAGCGCTTTTCCGGCGGCGCCTATCACAAGGTGGTCCGCTGGGCCTTCGAAAAGCAGGGCCTTTATCAGGATGCCGACGAGCCGAGGCCGAACAACAAGGAAGGCCTGCCGCCGCCGGTCGACGTCTATATCGAGGACGGCCGCCACGGCGAATATCGCTATCAATCGAACTACTGGAGCTGCCCGGCGATCTGGAACCGGCGCCGCAACGATCGCGGCACGGCGCATGAGACGCCGCAACCCGGCGTCACCAACTACGCTTACCTGAAAATCAAGAACCGCGGCTTGCAGAAGGCGACCAAGGTCGTGGTTCGGGCCTATCACGCGCCGGCGTCGGCAAAGCTCAGTTTCCCCGGCGGCTGGCAGCCAATGCGGACGGCGCAACGGGCCGCGGCCGACGTGCCGCCGCATTCGTCTGCTGAAATTCTGGTAGGACCGTTTGCCTGGGTGCCGAAGAGCCGTCAGGAAGCCATGCTGATGGTCGTTTCCGCAGCCGGCGATCCGAGCAATCTCGACAATTTCACCTCAGCCGATTCGATCCCGAACTGGCGGCTCGTTCCGAACGACAACAACATCGCCCAGCGCAACACGTCCGTCGCGATAAAAACGAAAGGCCGCCGCTGAGCGCGCCGCGCCGCCAAGCTTGATAAAGCGAGGCGGTCGCGGCGCTGTCGCTTAAGCTTTAAGCCTTCTTCTTCATCTGTTTCAACAGGGGCGTCGCCTTGGCGCGGACGATCTTGCGGATGCCCTTATGCGATTCCAGGTGACCCACGATGTGTTTCTTCAGCTTCTTGCGCTGCGCGGGGGACAGGCCTTCGAGCTCTTTCTTGCTGAACGCTGTGGGGCGGAAAGCTCCCATTGGATATCTCCTTGGAATTTGCACCGGTATTGGTGAACGGAAAACTCACGTCGTTACGTGCTTAGCACTTACTTTCCGCGAGAAGCGGATCGTCGAAATCCGCCGCTCCGGCTCGCTCGCCATGTGTTCGAGGATTTTTTGGAAATCCGCAAGCAGGCGATCGATCCACTTTGAACCGAAAAGATGCGGTTGGTAGATGCACGATCCCATCAAGCCCTGCGCGGTTTCGCGCAGGCTCAAGATAACATCGTATGTCGTCGTCGTCACCAGCGGCATCGGCATGCCGGGATCGGCCTCCTCGAAGGCCAGTGCCCGCCCCGCGCTCGTCTGCGGCCGCAGTGCGGCGTTGTGTAGCAGGATCATCACCTGCGCGAGCTTGGCCGGGTCGACCCCGCGCTCGCGCGCCAGCGTTTCGGCGACAACCTCGAAGGGCAAGTCCTGATGGGCATAGGCCTTGAGCGTCGTGGCGCGCACCCGCCGCATCACCTCGCGCGCGGTCGGGTCGCCGCCGAGATCGGTACGCAAAATGACGGTATTGGCGAGCGGGCCGATCAGCCCCTCGGTGCCGGCGCGATTGCGGTTGGCGACGTTGGTGGCGAGGCGCAAGTCGTTCTCGCCAGCGTAACGATGCAACAGCGTCTTCAGCGCAGCGACCAGCGCCATGAACAGCGTGCCGCCTTCGCGGCGGCTGAATTGTTTGAGCGTCTCGCTCAGGCTCGCCGGCAAGGCGATGTCCCGTTGCGCGGTGAGCTTGCTTTCGGCGCGCCACGGCCGCGCCGCGCCGAGCTGCAACGCCGGCAGCGGGTCGCGAAGTTGCTCGCGCCAATAGTCGAGCTGCGCTGCAACATCAGAATGCGATGTCCACGCGCACTGCCACGCGGCGAAGTCGGCATACTGAATCGGCAGCGGCGGCAACGGCGACACCTTGCCGGCCGCGAACGCTTCATAGAGCGTGGCAAGCTCATCGGCGATCACGCCAAGCGATCCGCCGTCGGCGATCGTCTGATGCATGGCGATCAGCAAGAGATGCTCTTCCTCGACCAGACGGACGACGCGGGCGCGGATGAGCGGGCCGCGTGCGAGGTCGAAGGAATGCAGCAACTCGGCTTGGATGAACCGATGTGTTGCCGCTTCCCTTTTTGATGTCGACAGTTTGCGCAGATCGTCGACTGCGAGCGGCACCATCAGTTGCGGCGCGATGATCTGGATCTTCCGGCCGCCGGCGACGTCGATCGTCGTGCGCAAAATCTCGTGGCGCCGCACGATTTCGTCGAGGCTGCGTTCCAGAACCTTGGCATCGAGCGGCGACGTTATGCGCAATGCATAAAGGATGTTGAAAAACGGCAGATCCGGCACCGCCTGTTGCAGCGTCCACAGCCGTACCTGGGCCGGCGACGCCGGCAATAGTTCGTCCCGGGAGACACGGGCAATCTCCAGCTGCCCTGCCCGGCCGGCCTTGATCAGCGTTTCGAGATATTCCGCCATCTCGGCAACGGTCGGTGCGTCGAACAGGCTCACGACGCCGACTTCGAGATGCATGGCATCGTGAATGCTGGTGAGAACGTGCGCGGCCAGGAGCGAATCGCCGCCCAAAGCGAAGAAATCGTCGTGGATGCCGACTTGCTCGAGGTGAAGCACGTCCGCCCAGATTCCGGCCAAGATGTTTTCAAGCGACGTGCGTGGTGCCGCGAAAGTCCGCGATGCAGCGCTGCCGCCGGCGAGCCCCAGCTTCTCGGCGAGCCCGATGCGCTGAACTTTTCCGGTCGAGCCCTTCGGTAATTGCGCGACAATCAGCACCTGGCGCGGCACCTTGAAATCGGCGAGCCGGCCGGCCGCGAATTGGCGGATGTCTTTGGCTGTCGCGTCGGCGTTCGGCCGCAACACCACGGCCGCCGCGACGTCTTCGCCGAGCGTGGCATGGGGGACGGCGAAGGTCACGGCTTCCGCCACGGCTGGGTGCTCGAGCAGCGCTTCATCGACTTCGCGCGGGGCGATATTCTCGCCGCCGCGATTGATCATCTCGCGGGTGCGGCCCGAGAGATAAAGATAGCCTTCGTCGTCGAAAAAGCCCTGGTCGCCGGTCTTGAACCAGTCGCCGGTGAAAGCGGCCGCCGTCGCGGCCGCGTCGCCGTCATAACCGGGCATGACGCTTGGGCCGCGCGCCGTGACGTGGCCGACCTCCCCGGCAGGCAGCACATCACCGCGGTCGTCCAGGATCGCGACATCGAGCCCGACCTGGATGCCGACCGAGCCCGGCTTGCTCTTGCGCGGCGGCAGCGGATTGCAGGCGATCGGTGCGGAGGCGGTTTCCGTCATGCCGTAGAATTCGATCACCGACGTGCCGAAAGTTTGTTCCAGCTCGGCGAGCACCCGCGGCGGCAGCGGCGCGGAGGCGGAGCGGACCAAACGCAGCCGGACGCCGGCAACCTGATCCGGGTTGAGCCGCGCCTGGGCAAGAATGGCCTGATGCATGGTCGGCACGGCGGAATACCAGGTCGGTGCAAACTCGCGCAGCCAGCCGAAGAAGCGAATGACGTCGCAGCCTGGCGTGCAAACCACGCCGGCGCCGGCCGCGAGTGATGTCATCACGGTGGCGATCAGGCCATGGCCGTGGAACAGCGGCAGCACGTTCAGGCAGCGATCGGCTTCGCTCAGCCGCAAGGCCGCAACGGCGCTCAACGCCGAGCTACAGATATTGCCGTGCGTGAGCGGCACGATCTTCGGCCGCGACGTGGTGCCTGACGTGAACAAAAACAGCGCGATGGCTCCGGGCCCGATCGGATCGGACGACGGCTCGCCCGCCGCCCTGCCCGCAAGCGTGAACAGTCCGGCCGCCTCGCCTGTCGGCTTAAGATCAAAGACCGGCAGGCCACGCGCCTGCGCCACGCGGCGCGCCGGTCCATCGACGCCGGCCGGCACGATCAACGCGCGCGGCCGCAAATCGGCAAAGTACCGGTCCAGCTCTTCGGCCGAATAGGCCGGATTGATCGAGGCGCACGCCGCGTTCGCCGCCACCGCGACGATCGCGACCGCGAGCTCCGGCCCGTTCGGCATCAGCACGGCGAGCCTGTCGTCACGGCCGATGCCTTGGACGCGCAAAGCGCGGCCGATGTCGTCGATGTGCCGATAAAGGCGGCGGTAGCTCAGCGGCGCACAATCGGGCGCCAATATCGCGGGCGCCTCGGCAAAGCGTCGGGCATGACCTTGCAGCAGGTCATAAAGCGACGAAACCGGGGCGCTGACTTTTTGCTTTAAGGCGGGTTGGTCCAACACGTTGCTTCAGCCAAGAGGAATTTACGAACGTCAGCGCCGCATATCAGTGCTGGGCATGGGCGAGCCAGAATCGCATGTCCATGTCGCGGTACATTGCGGTCGCGGTCGTTTGATGGTGCTCTGCGTCCTCGGCTTTGCCGGCGCGGCGATGGAGCTTGCCGAGACCGAAGTGGCAGTGGGCGACGAGCGGGCGCATGCCGTGGCGTTGCGCGAGCGCCAGCGCATCCAGGTAATGTCCGACGCCGCGCTCGTGGTCGAAACGGCCGGTGCTGGTCTCGATGTCGCCGAGCAGATGGCGGGCGTGAGCGGCGAAACCGGGTTGGCGCTGCGATGTTTCGATCGCGCTTTGCGCAAGGCGGCGCGCCTCGTCGAGCCGGCCAAGCCGTAGCGAGGCGCGGCCCACGGCATGATAGGCCCAGCCGCGATGGCCGACGATGCCATGGGCCGCTTGTCCCTCAAGGAGGGCTTCGGCTTCCCGGATGCGGTTTCGCGTCTCGTCTGCTTCGCCGGTTTCCGCCATCGCCCAGGCCGAGGAAGCGACCGCCCAGGGCAGGTGGACGGCGACCTTGCCGCTGCGCAGCACCATCAGCCAGTGCTCGACCAGTGACAGCGCTTTCGCCCAGTCGCCCTTGAGCAGATGCGGCATGGAGGCTGCGAAATGCGCCCAGCCGATACTGAATGCATGCTGCGTCGGCTCGGCGATGTGGATCGCCTCCGCCTCGTATTTCGCGGCTTCGGCAAAGCGGCCGAGCTCGGCGAGGCTCATGACCAGCCAGGCGCGGTCGAAGATCGATGCCGGCACCGCCATGCCGAAATGGTCGTTGACCAATTCCGCGGGTAACGCGCCGAGGTTATCGATGGCGAGCGCGACGACGCGTTCATAATCGCCGCGGTAGCAATGCGCCTGCTCAAGATAGCTCGTCGCGACGATGCGAAGCCGCACATCGTCAAGGCGCTCGGCGATCTCCAGCGCGCGCGACCCCGTGGTCAGCGCCTCGTCCAGCTCGTCGAGCGTCGAGTGAACCGTGGTCATGAAAGCGCAGACCTGACCGCGGCGCCGATCATCCTTCAACTGCGTGGCGATGATCTCGGCTTCGCGCAGATGCTCGAGCATCTGCCGGCCTTCACCGAGCTGGCGCAGCACCGGCCGCAGGTCGAGACGCAGCTCGAAACCGCGCCCGAGCGCGGCCTGGCTCTCCGGCAGTTCCTTCAAGATGCCGAGCGCCTCCTCGAAACAGGAGCGGGCGTCGGCTAGCGCCGATCGCGCGGCGGCCTTGCCGCCGGCGAGATGCAGGTAATGCACCGCCTTGTCTTTGAGCTCGCCGCGAACCGCATGATGGGCAAGCCGCTCGACGTGCTCGCCGAGCCGGTCGGCATAAAGCTTTTCCATGGCATCGACGACGCGCTGGTGGGTGTCGCGGCGGCGCTGCTGCAAGAGCTCGTTATAGGCGACGTCGTGGGTGAGCGCGTGGGTGAAGGTGTATTGCAGGTCGGGAAACAGCTGGGTGGTGTAGAGGAATTCGGCCGCCTGCAGGTCGTCGAGCAAGGCGCGCAGGTCATCCTCCGACAGCCCGCTGATCGCCTGCAAGAGCGTGAATGAAAAGTCGTGCCCGATCACGGCCGCTTCCTGCAGCAGGCGCTTTTCGGTGGCCGGCAGCTTATCGATGCGCGCGGCGAGCACCGCCTGCACCGTCGGCGGCACTTCGTTGCTCACAAACGGCCGCGCCAGACGATATTTGCCGCGGGCGCCTTCCAGCACGCCGCCAACGACCAGCGACCGCACGATCTCTTCGACGAAGAATGGATTGCCCGAGGCGCGCTCGATCAGGAAGCTCTTGATGGTCTCGACGCTCGGATCGGAGCCCAACAGCGCTAGCAGGAGTTCGGCAAAGCTTTCGCTGGCGAGCGGGCTGAGACGCAGCTGGCGGTAATTCGGCCGGCCCTTCCATTCGTCCTTGTATTCGGGCCGGCAACTGACCACCAGCAACAGCCGCGCGTCCTGGGCGCGGACGACCAGCTCATTCAACAGCCCGATCGAAAGTGAATCGTACCAGGGCATGTCCTCGAACACCGTGACCACCGGCTGGACCTGGCTCTCGGCCACCAGCAAGCGGATCACCGCCTGATAGGTTTGTTGCCGATGCTCGATCGGGTCGAGCGACCGGAACGGATGATCGTCGTCCAGCGCATTGAGCAGATCCAGCACCGGCAGGATCACCTCTTGGAGCGATGGATCGAGGGAGAGGATTTTCCCCGATACTTTCTCGCGGACCGATTGAACGCCGTCATGGACGTTGAGCTTGAAGTAATGCCGGAGCAATTCGGTGATCGGCAGGTACGGCGTCGCGTGTCCGTAAGACGTCGAGTTGGATTCCAGGACGAGCCACCCGGCGGTGGGTTGCGAATGAATGAACTCGTGCACCAGGCGCGACTTGCCGACGCCGGCCTGGCCGACGATCGTCACCACTTGGCCGTGCCCTTGTTTGGCGAGCTCTTGGGCGCGGCGCATTTGCTCCAATTCGACGGTGCGGCCGACGAACCGGGTCAAGCCGCGGCCGGCGGCGGCTTGCAGGCGGCTGCGCGCGGCGCCGGCGCCGGTCACTTCGTAGACGTCGACCGGATAGGTGAGTCCCTTCACCGGAAGCGCGCCGAGCGGCTTCATGGCAAGGTAGCCTTCCGCCAACCGGAACGTGTCCGCCGTCGTCAACACCGAGCCGGGCTTCGCCATCTGCTCCATGCGCGCGGCCAGGTGGGCGGTCTGGCCGACCACGGTGTAGTCCATGTGCAGATCGTTGCCGATACCGGAAATGACGATCTCGCCTGAGTTCACGCCGATCCGGATCATCACCGGCACGCCATGGGCGAGCTGGATCTCGTCGGAATAGCGCGCGATGTTCTCCTGCATCCGCAGCGCCGCGTAACAGGCGCGCACCGCGTGATCTTCGTGCGCCAGCGGCGCGCCGAACAGCGCCATCAGGCCGTCGCCCATGACGGTGTTCACGGTGCCTTCGTAGCGATGCACGGCCTCGATCATGCGCTCGAGCACCGCGTGGAGCAGCTTTTGCACCTCCTCCGGGTCGCGGTCGGCGATCACCTCCATCGAGCCTTTGATGTCGGCGAACAGCACGGTGATCAGCTTGCGCTCGCCCTCCAGCGCGGCCCGGGAGACGAGAATCTTATCGGCGATGTGCTGGGGCGTGTAGCTTTTGGGCGAAGCGAAGCGCGGATCCTCTTCGACCGCGCGCAACGGATGCCCGCATTGCAGGCAGAACCTGGCCGTCGATGAGACTTGGGCGCCGCAGTTGCTGCAGCTGCGGGTCAGGGGAGTAGCACACTCCTCGCAGAACCTCGCCTTAGCGGTGTTTTCGTGCTGACACTTCGGGCATTTCATTCCAAGCCCCACAACCAAACGCTACCCGGAAGCGATACGAGACTACCGTCGCGCAGTATCGGCGACAAAGCAATTGTCCCGGTCCCTGACTGCCGGCAAGATTCGCTTCCAGAGAGCTAACAACGTCAGCTTGTGACTTCCAACCACACAGCTTTAGGTCGGATCAATGTGGGCGGCACCGATGGACCAGCCCTGCACGTCATGATCCTACCAAACGGGCGTCACCTTCGGAAGCATTCCGAAGCGCGGCACCATCCGTCAGAGGAATTGCTGGGCGGTTGCGATCACCTCGACCCAACCGGGAAGGGCGCGGGTCAACGCAACCGTTAGTAAAACTCCCAGCGCGCAGAACAGGATGACCGCGACCAGATCGGGATCCGTGAATGTCGCGACCAGCCGGTCCCACCGCGTCACTTTGCGCAACAGCGGGCTGTGCGCAGGATTGATCAGAATCAGACGCTCATCTCGCATGGATGACTGTGACATCGGCGACCTCCTCCAGGTTGCCGCCGACCGACATGGCTATTGTCATATTGGCCGGTGGCGAATCCGATGCCTGTAAGTGACTCTTCCCGGCCGCGGCGGCTGTGCCTCGCGTCACAGTGAATATTTGGTATGGAACTCGTATCAATTGCGCCCGACCCGCAATGGGGCTTAGGGCGACGTCACCAGCTCGCGCAACGCCTCGGGCTTGAGGATGATCGTCCAGCGGTCCTTCAATTCCAGAATGCCGCGGCGCTGCCAGTCGCGCAGGCAACGGTTGACGTTCTCGCGGGTGCCGCCCGACATCTCCGCAAGCTCGCGCTGCGAGAGCGAAAGCTTCGCCGCGCCGTGTCCCTGGGCCGGGTAACTCAACAGCGTCTTGGCGAGCCGCGCCGGCAGGTCGAAGAAGGCGATGTCCGACATGCGCTCGTCGGAGCGGCGAATGCGCGCGCAAAGGATGGCCATCAGCTTCATGCAGGCCGCCGGGTTGCGTTCGAGGAACGGCAGCACGTCGCGGCGCTCCAAAACCATCAGCTCGCAATTGGTGTGCGCGGTGGCATTGGCGGAGCGCGGCTTGCCGTCGAGCAGCGCAATCTCGCCGAACATCTCGCCTGCCCCGAGATCGGCAAGGATGATCTCCTTGCCTCGCACCGCGGGCAGTGAAATCCGCACCACGCCGAGAACCACCGCCATCATGCTGTCGCCGTGCTCGTCGATCCGGCAGATCGGATCGCCGGCGGCAAAGTGGCGGGGGTGAGCATGCGCCGCGAGTTCGAGGCGCGCCTTGCCGTCGAGAGCGCTGAACAGCGCGCACTTTTCCAGTAATTTGAGCCCGCGTTCGGCCGCCGGACTGTTCGCCATTGTCTTTGCCCCGTTGCCTCGGGCGCGCCGGTGACGGGCGCCGCCGAAGTCAAAAAACGCGCTGCTTGATTCTGACCGGAGCGCGGCGCGGTCGCAACTGCCTTGTAGTGGTGGCGGTGCCGGCCAAGGCCGGCCGCGCCGCTTCGACCCCTGTCGTGGAAATCCCTTAAAACGAATGCGGCGGCAACGGATTAACCATTGGCGCCACGTGATTTACGTCGCCATTGATACGGCGAATCCGATGGACGCAACGTCCCGTTGACGTTATTGCATTCGCAATGAGCGGCTGACCGCCTATTGGGGCATTCGCTGTGGCCAAGGCCAAGCTTCGGCTGAACAAGCCTTCTTCCTACACGCCTTCGGTGTCGCGGGTGGCGGTGCTGGACGTGCTGTGGGGGGGCATCAGCCCCTTTGCCGCATTTTTGCTGCGCGACGGCACCATTTACTCGCCCTCCGGAGTTGCGCGCTACTGCGGCATCTCATTTTTTGTTTCTCTGCTCGTCTTTCAATGGTTTCAGACAAGCTCGCCGATTTCCCGCTTCTATTCGCTCCGCGACGCTTTCGAGCTGTTCAAAGCCTGCGTCTTGATCGCGGCGCTGTCCGCCGTCGCGGCATTTCTGCTGACGCGGCTCGAAGACGCGCCGCGATCGATCCCGATCCTGCATTTCCTGTTGCTGGCCGCCGGACTTCTGGGTGGACGAATTTTGTTGCGGCTGCGCCAAAGCTATCGCGACGCGCCATTGTCGGAGGCCGCAAAGCATGTCGACCGCGTTCTGATCATCCAGGCGTCCCGGCTCGCCTGGTTCTTCACCAAGATGGTGGAGGAGCTGGCGCCGGACCGCTATCGAATCGTGGCGATACTGGACGAAGAGCCGAAGCTGAAACATCGCTCGCTCAACGGCTATCCCATCATCGGGGCGCCGGCGGATCTGGAAAAGGTCGTCGCCGACTATGCGATGCACGGGGTGCGGATCGACAAGGTGGTGCTCGCGGCACAGCCGCAAGACCTGTCGCCCGGCACTTGGGAGGACGTCAGCCGTCTGTGCCGCACGCTCAATATCGTCTTGCAAGTCCTGCCCGAGCGCCTGATCTCGGAGGACGCTGCGGCCCGGGTGGAGAGCGTCGACATCGCGCATCCGAATGCGCTCGCAATTGCCCGGCAATATGATTTCAACAAATCACTGGGTCGCCCGTTCTGGGCGTTCAAGCGCGGGGCGGACTTGGTGCTCGCGCTCACCTCGGCCGTCGTGCTGTCGCCGATCGCCGCCGTCGTGTGCGGGCTGGTCCTTCTCGACGTCGGCATCCCCATCGTCTTCTGGCAGCAGCGCGTCGGGCGCAATGGCACGCCGCTTCATCTTTATAAATTCCGGACGCTGCAAACGCTTTTTGACCGGCAAACCAAGGAACGGCGCGTGGCGCAGCAACCCTCCGCCATCGGGCGCTTCCTGCAAAGAACACGCTTCGATGAATTGCCGCAGCTGTGGAATATCCTCTCCGGCGACATGTCGTTGATCGGTCCACGGCCGCTATTGCCGGCGGATCAGCCTGACGACCTTGAAGTGCGCCTCATGGTGCGGCCGGGACTGACGGGGTGGGCGCAGGTTTGCGGGGGGAAGTCGATATCGGCCGATGAAAAAAATGCACTGGATGCATGGTACATCCGGCACGCGTCGCTTTGGCTCGATCTGAAAATTGCAATACGAACAATTTGGATGCTGCTGGTTACCGGCGATCGCCGCGATGAAAAGGCGATCGCGATGGCGTTGCTCGTTCATTCCTATAGCGAAGTCGTCGACCTGCCGCATGCGACGGCCGGGCAAGCGCTCGGCGGAGCAGCGGCTCCGTCGAACGTGAGCTTGTCACCGCCCTTGTCGTTGAATTCCACGGCGGTGAGAAGAAGCGCGTCCGGCATGTCGGAGCCTGCCGTCAAGGACCCGGTTCTTCCCGGCGTCTCGTCCAATCGGACCGGAAAATAGAGCGGCAAAAATAGAGCAGCAGGCGTCAACGGCCTATCCTCGAATTCGCCGCGCCGGCGCTCGCGCACGCAATGCGGTCAGGCGCGTTGAACTCGCTTTGGCACTCAAGTAGGGTGCGGGCGCCTTTCGGTTCGATCGCGCGGTTACGCATTTGCTCGATTCTAAAAAAACTCGACGCACACTCGAGCGCACCTGACGCCGCCATTTCGGACAAGCCGGCAACGCCGGACGCGGACATATCGGAGTCTCTTGCGGATGGAAAACGGGCGCTCTAAGTCGGCGTTGATCACCGGCGCGACAGGGCAAGACGGCGCCTACCTCGCCGAATTGCTGCTCGGCAAGGGCTACGTCGTCCACGGCATCAAGCGGCGATCGTCCTCGTTCAACACGGCGCGCGTCGATCATCTCTACCGCGATCCCCATGAAGCAGGCGTCCGCTTCCATCTGCACTACGGCGACGTCACCGACGCGACCAACCTCATTCGCATCGTCCAGGAAACGCAGCCCGACGAGATTTACAATCTGGCGGCGCAATCTCATGTCCAGGTCTCGTTCGAGACGCCGGAATACACCGCCAACGCCGACGCCATCGGTACGCTGCGGCTGTTGGAAGCGATCCGGATTCTGGGCCGCGAAAAGCTGACCCGTTTTTATCAGGCGTCGACGTCGGAGCTTTACGGCAAGGTGCAGGAGACACCGCAGAAGGAAACGACGCCGTTTTATCCGCGCTCGCCCTATGCCGCGGCGAAGCTCTACGCGCACTGGATCACCGTGAACTATCGCGAAGCCTACGGCATGCATGCCTCCAACGGCATTCTGTTCAACCACGAAAGCCCGATCCGCGGCGAGACCTTCGTGACGCGCAAGATCACCCGCGCGGTGGCCGCCATCGAGCTCGGCCTGCAAGCGACGCTGTTTCTCGGCAATCTCAATGCCAAGCGCGATTGGGGCCACGCCCGCGACTACGTCGAAGGCATGTGGCGGATCGTGCAGCAGGACGAGCCCGACGATTATGTGCTGGCAACCGGGGAAGCGCATTCGGTGCGCGAGTTCGTCGAAAAGGCGTTCGCCTGCGTCGGCCGCACCATCGTCTGGAAAGGCACCGGCGCCGACGAGAAGGGGCTGGATCGGGATTCCGGCAAGGTGCTCATCGAGGTCGACCCACGCTATTTCCGTCCGACCGAAGTCGAAGCCCTGATCGGCGACCCGCGCAAGGCGCACAACAAGCTGGGCTGGCGTCATTGCGTGACGTTCGAGGAACTCGTGCAAGAGATGGTGAAGGCCGACCTCAAGGCGGTCCGGTTCGAGCAGCAGCGCCATGGCCGCGGCGACTGATCCAGGCGGCAGCGCCAAGGCGGCGAAAGCCCCTTCCCGGCTGTTCGCGCTGCGCGGACGGCGTGTCTTTGTCGCCGGCCATCGCGGCATGGTCGGCTCCGCCATCGTGCGGCGGCTTGCGGACGTGGATTGCGAAGTGATCACGGTCGGGCACGACCGCCTGGATTTGCTGCGCCAGGACGACACCGCCGCTTATCTTGGTTCGGCAAAGCCGGACGCGGTGATCGTTGCCGCGGCAAAGGTCGGCGGCATTGCCGCCAACAGCGCGTTTCCGGCCGACTTTATTTATCAGAATCTCATGATTGCGACGAACGTCGTCGATGCGGCGTTCCGTGCCGGCGTCGGCAAGCTGCTGTTCCTCGGCTCGTCCTGTATTTATCCGCGGCTGGCGCGCCAGCCGATGGTCGAGGAAGAGCTCTTGAGCGGACCGCTCGAGCCGACCAACGAGTTTTATGCGATCGCCAAGATCGCTGCCATAAAACTCTGCGCGGCGTATCGGCGCCAGTACGGCGCCGATTTCATCTCGGTCATGCCGACCAATGTTTACGGCCTGGGCGACAATTATCACCCCCAAGACAGCCACGTGATCGCCGGCCTGATGCGGCGCCTGCACGAGGCCACGCAATCGGAGGCGCCGACGGTCGCGGTCTGGGGCACCGGTACGCCGCAGCGCGAGTTCATCTTTGCCGACGATCTGGCCGACGCCTGCATTTTCGTCATGGAAAACTATTCGGCGGAGGAGCATCTCAATATCGGCAGTGGCGAGGAGATCACCACGGCGGCGCTCGCAAGCCTTATCGCCGATGTCGTGGGCTATGGCGGCAAGCTCACTTTCGACGCGTCGCGTCCGGACGGCACGCCGCGAAAGCTGCTCGATGTCGGAAAGCTGCGCGCACTGGGGTGGACGTCGCGCACGCCATTGCGCGCCGGGCTGGAACGAAGCTATGCCGATTTCATCGCGCGCGGCGAAGGTCGTTAAGAAGCTTACGCGGCAGGCAGCGCGTAATTCCGATTCAAGCGCACCGGCACTTGCCGGCCGAGAATATTCAACAGCACCCGGATGCGACCGGCATTATCCAACCGGTCGATGACGCCGAGCTGTTCGGCGAACGGGCCGGCGGCAAAGCGCACCGGCGCGCCGACTTTCAGGCTCGAATCCAGCTGCAACAAGCCTTCGGCATCGGCAAGCGCCAGCATGGTTTCGACGACGCCCGCCGGCACCGGGCAAGGCAGTTCACCGGCCATCACGAGGGTGGAAATGCCAAATGTGCCGTTGACGCTTCGCCACCGATCCCGGTTCAAGTCGAGGAGGACAAAGAGATAGCCTGGGAAGAATGCGGCGGTCACGGTAGAAAGCTTGCGCGCGTGTCGAATGGTCTTGCGGCGCTTCGGCAGGAAGGTGCGGAATTTTTGTTGCTCGAGCTGAACCTGTGCCCGCTTCTCGGCAAATTGCAGCGTCTGGACGGCATACCACCGTTCGCCGTCACTGGGCGCGTTGTCACTCGGGTCAACTGAAGCAACGGACATTGTTTGATGTGTTTTTGATGCGTTTTGCAGGTTCACAAGCTATCATCGGCCCACCTTCATAACAAGGACGTCACCCGGCATCGAGCTGATCGAGCAATCGGCGCCAGCGCGCCAGGCCTTGCCGGCGGGTAAAGTGCGCGTCAAGCATTTTTCGCGCCCGCGCACCCATTGCCAAGACCTGCTGCGGCGCGTCCGATAGCCGCCGCAATGTCGCGGCCAGCGTATCGCTATCGCCCGGCGCGATGGCGAAGCCGCAATCGTGGCGCTGTACCAGTTGCGCGAGCTCGCCATTCCCGGCGCCGATGACGACGACAGGCTTGCCGGCGGCGGCGACGCCGTAGAACTTGCTCGGCACGATCAAACCTTCAAGCCGCGGATCGAGCGATACCCAATGCACGTCGGCGGCGCCCAAGGAATACGACAGCAGCGTTCGGGCTTGATAGGACAGGAAGCGGAACGAGCCCGCAATGCCGCGCGCCTGCACCGCCGACGATAGTTCCTCGAAGCGCTTGCCGCCGCCGATCATCAGAAAAGCCACGCGCGGCCCGTCGCGCAGCCGCTCCGCGGCGGCCAGCACGGTTTCGAACTCGTGCGCCCTGCCCAGATTGCCCGAATAGCCGAGGACGAATTTATCGGCCAAATTCCACTCCCGCCGCAGCGGATTGTCCGCCGGTGCAACGAACCGGATGTCCTCGTCATTGCACCAATTGGGAATGACGTGGATCCGCGAAGCCGGCGCGCCCAAAGCTTCGACTTTACGGCCCATCAGATCGCCGACCACGACGGTCGCCGCCGCTTCGCGCAAAGTGGTGTTGCGAAGCGTAGCCAGACCGGCGGCAACGGGGCCGCGCATCAACGGAACGCCCAGTTCGACCGCGGTTTCCGGATAGATATCTTGCAGCCAGTTCACCAGCCGCGCGCCATTGCGGCGGGCGACCGGCCTGGCGACGATGGAAATCAACGGCGGATCTGTTTTGGCAATCACGATATCGCCGGGCCGCACGAGGTCGTGCAGGCGGCGCCAAACCGACCGGTAGAACGAAGCGTAATCGATGGAGCGGCCGATCAGGGCGGTGCGGCCGAATCCGGTCGACGCGACGCGGTGCACAGCGACGCCATTGATGGTTTCGCACTCCGGTAACGCCGCCTTGGGGTCGTCATAGATCTGCCGGCTGGTGACGAGGTGCACGTCGCGTCCGGCGCCGGCGAGATCAAAGGCGAGATCGGAAAGGATCTGGCTTGTTGCCGAATGGTCGGGTGCAAAAAATCGATTGATGAATATCAATCGGCGCATCGGAGACCGGTACGCCAAGCTTCGGGATGCCAAGGTTCGGGATGCCAAGCCATGTCACGCCTCGGCGCGCCGTGTGAAGTCATTTTCGCAACTCCCAAAAAGCTTCACTGCGCGGACGACACCGTACGCCGGACCACGTGACTGCCCAAAATCAACAGGTCCATCTTGGTGCGCAGGAAGCAGTCCAATGCTTCTTGCGGCCGGCAAACGACCGGCTCATTTTCGTTGAATGACGTATTGAGCACCATCGGCACGCCCGTCAGCCGAAAAAACGCCTCGATCAGGGCATGATAGCGGGGATTGCCGGCCTGATCGACGGTCTGCAACCGTCCAGTGCCATCGACATGGGTGACGGCCGGAATCTGCTCGCGGCGCTCGGGCCGGATGGCAATGACCTGGAGCATGAAGGGCACGTCGTCGTCGCGCACGAACCAATCGGCGACTTTCTCGCGCAGGACCGATGGCGCGAAGGGGCGGAAGGATTCGCGGCGCTTGATCCTGAGGTTGAGGATATCCTTCATGTCGGCCCGGCGCGGATCGCCGAGGATCGAGCGGTTGCCGAGCGCGCGCGGGCCCCATTCCATGCGGCCCTGAAACCAGCCGACCACGAGGCCTGAAGCGATTGCTTGCGCCGCCGTTTCGACCAGCACCTTTTCATCGTCGATCCGATAGACTGTGCAGCCTTCGGCATCGATGGCCGCGCGGCGCTCCGCGAGCAGCGCTGCGTGCTCGGCGTCGGTGAACGACGGTCCCCAGAAGGCATGCGTCATTGGCATCGTCCGCCCGCCGCTGCGATGCCACACCGCCAAGGCCGCGCCGATGGCGCCGCCGGCGTCGCCCGCGGCCGATTGCAGATAGCATTGCCGAAACGCGGTGCGGTCCTTGATCTTGCCGTTGGCGACGGAATTGTAGGCGCAGCCGCCGGCGAGCGCGACGGCGCCATGACGGTAGCGGCGTTGCAGCGTCGTCAGCAGATGGAAAAAGGCGTCCTCGTAAACGGCCTGCGTCGCGAAAGCCAGATTACGATGCCGCGTCTCGAGCGGCGCATCGGGTTCGCGCGGCGGCCCGAGGTCGTCGGTCAGCGCTTGCGAGAACAATCGACCGCAGGTCGGTTCGCCGCCGGGCCATTCGTAGGCGATGTCGTCGCGGTGATGACGGAAGTATTTCAGGTCGAGCGCGAAGCTGCCGTCGTCGCGCAAGGACAAAAGCTTTGCCACCTCGTGCCGGCACGATGCATCGCCGTAGGCCGCGAGCCCCATCAATTTATATTCGTCGCCGTAATGCGGAAAGCCGAGATATTGGGTCATGGCTTGGTAGAAAACGCCAAGCGAATGCGGAAACAGCACCCGGCCGTCGAGCGACAGCGCGGTGCCGCGGCCGGTACCCCACGCCGCGCTGGCAAAATCGCCGAAACCGTCGACCGACACCACGGCCGCTTCGTCAAAGGGCGACGGATAGAACGCCGAGGCGAGATGGGCGAAGTGATGCTCGACATAGTCGATCGCGCCGGCAAAGGGCCGGCCCCGCAGCGCGCCAAGCTCCTCGGCGACGCCCGCCACTTGTTTGCGGTTGCGCAGCCGGTTCGCGATCAGGCGCGGACTTGGCCTGTGCGTGGCGACGTAAGCGAGCTTGCGGAAAAAATTGGCCCGGCCGCTGCGGTTGACCGCCACGCAGTCGACGTCGCCGAGATCAACCTTGGCTTCCTGCAAGCAATAGGCGATGGCGCGCGACGGGAAACCCGCCCAGTGCTTGAGCCGGCGAAACCGTTCCTCTTCGGCCGCCGCCACCAGCACGCCGTCGCGCAGGATGCAGGCGGCCGCATCGGCGTGGTAGGCGTTGATCCCGAGTATTATCAATCCGGCGCCGTCCTCAGCAGCGGCAAAAATCTTACCGGCATTTTCGATAGAGCGCGAATAGTTCGGGTCCGGAGAGGTAGATCGTCTCCATGCCCAGGCCGCCATTGCGGGCGAGCCATTGGCGAACGGCATCAGGATAGATGCTCATGAGCGTTCGTGTCGCCGGCTCATTGACGACCCTCGTGCCGAGAAAACCCGGCCGGTAGGCGGCGTGAAATCCAAGCGTCGCGTTGTCGGTCACGCAAATCCGCTCGCGGGGCACGATGCCGAGCACCATCGTGCAAGCCGACGAGCAAATCCCGTCAATGACAACTTGCTCTTTCGCGTCCCGCAGCGCGGTGAAACGGGACCAATATTCGCCGATATTGCCGCCGCGGTCGTCCGCGATCCGCACCGTCGCCGCCGCGGGATTTGACGCCGCCGCGTACGCCATTGCCGCAAGCGCGACGGCTGCGGCCAGCGACCGGCGCAAACGAAAACATCCCCGGCTTCCGCGCAGGGATGTCAAAAACCGATCGTAAAAAGGCATCCAGCGTTCAAGGACTGATCGGAGGGTTCTCTGCAGTGCTGTTGTTGTTATTGTGATGCACGATTTCGTAGATGCCGAAACCAGCGAGGCCAAAGCCTGCCGCAACGCCTAAGAAATACAGGCCATTTGAATTATTGTCGTCGGCGAGCGAACCCGATGCGCAGGGCGACAACGGCGCGATCGTCATGACGGCACCAGGCTGAACCGAGACTTTGCAGCCGTCGGCATAGGTGACGGCCGCGGCGCCGCCGGGACCCACCACGACGGAATCCCCGACATTGGCGTCCACCCGGCTATTGATGGGTTGGAAGCCCTGCCCCTGATTGAGCGACAGGCTGCCTTGAACCGGCTCAATTGTCGCAGCCCAGGAGCCGCTGACAAGGAGTAGAGAGCAGCCAACCAGCGAGACGCATAAGGATGACCGTCGGGCCATGGTATTCACCCCACTTCGCGCAACGTTGGGGAGTATAGCATGGCGGAGGCCATATTAAGCGGGAACGCCGATTAATGTCCCGGTGTAGCTTTTCGGCAACAGCCGTAAGGGCCATGTTCTACGGCGTTAGGCTCACAGCGTCATGATCTGCCGCGTTACAAATGCTAAGCTCCTGCGATCGCACAACTTTACGGATATGGGCCGTTGATTGACCTGCATTGCCATATGCTGCCGGGCATCGACGACGGCGCCGGCGATCTCACCGTGTCGTTGCAGATGGCGCGGGCGGCGGTCGCGCAGGGCATCACGGTGGTCGCCTGCACGCCGCATATCCTGCCGGGCCTCTACCACAATTCGGGTCCGGCGATTCGGCAGGCCGTAAAACAGCTTCAGGTTGTGCTTGACGAAAACGGTATTCCGCTCCGGCTGACCACCGGCGCGGACGTTCATATGGCCCCCGATTTCGTGGCCGGGCTGCGCTCCGGCCAACTGCTGTCGATCGCCGATTCGCGCTACGTGCTGGTCGAGCCGCCGCACCACACGGCGCCGCCGCAATTGGAGGATTTCTTTTTCAATCTGGTGGTCGCCGGCTATGTTCCCATTCTGACACATCCAGAGCGTCTGTCCTGGGTTCCTTCCCGCTACGAGGTCGTCAAAAAACTGGCTCGGGGCGGGGTCTGGATGCAGATCACATCGGGGTCCTTCGCTGGCGCCTTTGGCCACAATGCCCTATACTGGGCGCAGCGGTTGCTAGACGAGGGGTGCGTACACCTTATCGCGTCAGACGCTCATGATGCGGAGCGCCGGCCCCCCGATTTAGCCGCGGGGCGCGACCTCGTGGCGAAGCGCGTTGGCAACGAGGAAGCTCAACGCCTGGTGTTAACGCGGCCCATGGGGATATTGAAGGATGAGCCGCCTTCGAGCGTGCCGGGGCCATTAGGGGTGGTAGATGCCGAATCCGTGTCTTCCCGGGAAGCACCCGCTCAGTCCCGGATGCGCGGCAAGCCTCGCGCGGACAGCCATTCTGCTGATGGTTGGCGCGGTCTGTCTGGGCGGCTGCGCCGGTTCTTCAGGTAACAGCGCTGCGATGAACGGCGCCGGGGGCTACAACGCTCAGGGCGTCGTTGAAGCAAACCCCGACTCGGCAGGCGCGGCTTCGTTCGTACCCACTGCCGCCGCGGCCGCGCATCCGAGCGCCGCGGCCGTTGCCGCCGACAAGCTGACTTCGGTGGCGACGCCCGGGAACGCCGCCTACAAAATCGGCCCGGCGGATGTGCTCGACATCTCCGTATTCAAGGTTCCCGACCTGGCAAAAACGGTGCAAGTCGCCGATGACGGCACCATCAATTACCCTCTTATCGGCGAAGTGCCGGTTGCCGGGAAAACAGCGCACGACCTTGAGCGTGACCTGGCGCAAAGGCTTGGCGTCAAGTATTTGCGGTCCCCGCAAGTGAGCGTTCTGGTCAAAGAGTTCAACAGTCAGCGCGTGACCGTTTCGGGCTCGGTGAAAACGGCGGGCGTCTACGGCATCAAGGGAAATACGACGCTCCTGCAAGTGCTGGCGATGGCCGGCGATATCGATAACACGGTCGCCTCGGGCGACGTCGTCGTATTTCGAACAACCGACGGCCAGCACACTGCCGCGAGATTCGATGTCGATGCGCTCAAGGCGGGAAAAGCCGATGATCCGCAAATGCAGCCCGGCGATGTCGTCGTCGTCGATACATCCGCCACGAAGGTCGCCTTGGGAAACGTCTTGAAGGTGCTCCCCATAGCGACGACGGCCGCCATCTTCTCGGGGTTATGAGCGTCTAACCATGAATTATCATCGAGCCAATTCGGCCGAAGAGGGTGACGCGAACGCCAGGAGTGTGATTCCAGCGGCTCAATCCGCTCCAGCTACACGAAATCCATATAACAGTTCGGTGGGTGCCTACATGGGACCCGCCACCGACTCGTCGCCGGATTTTCAGATCAATCTGCTCGACTATTTGCACATCCTGGTCAAACGCCGGTGGCTGATCCTCAGCGTGGTTGCGGCATCGCTGGTTCTCACGGTTCTGATCACGCTGATGCAGACCCCGCTCTATACATCGACTATCCGGCTGCAGATCGACAGACAGGTGGCCAAGATCGTCGAAGGAGGAAACATCACCCCGATCGAGGGGCCCGACCTGGAGTTCATGAAAACGCAATACGAGCTGCTCGAGGGCCGCACCATGGCCGAACGGGTTGCATCGGCGTTGAAGCTCGGGGACGACACGGACTTTTTCAAGACGAGAGGCTTCTCGCTTTTAGGATCCGTGAAGCGGCTTTTGGGATTTCGCTCGGCGCCGGCGGTTCAAGCCGGCACAAGCAACAGGGCCAATCTCGAGCGTGCCGCCGCCGGCATTGTCCTGGCCAATCGCGCCGTCACGCCGGTTCTCGGCTCCCGGCTGGTCGACATCAGCTATTCCGATCCGGAGCCATCGCGCGCTCAAAGGGTTGCCGTGGCCTATGCAGACGCCTTCATTGCGTCGAATTTGGACAAGCGATTTCAGGCAAATGCCTATGCGAAAACCTTTCTTGAGGATCAGCTCACGCAATTGAAGCTGCGCCTGGAGCAGTCTGAAAAAGCCCTGCTGGACTTCGGCCAGAAGGAACAGATCGTTCAAACGAACGACAAGGCCTCGATTGCGGAAAATAATCTTGCCGCCGCGAATGGCGCTCTGAGCGCGCTGGTTTCGGAGCGCATCAAGAATGAGCAGCTGTGGAAGCAGCTTCAATCGGCAACCGCCATTAATTTACCGCAGCTGCTTTCCAGCCCCGTCATCGAAGGATTGCGGGCGAAGCGCAACACGCTGGAAAGCGACTACCAGCAGAAGGTAGAGACCTTCAAGCCGAGTTATCCGGCCATGGTCGAATTGAGCAACCAGATTGCCGAGATCGACCGTCAACTCGCTGCCGAGATGAAAACGCTGAAGAGCTCATACCAGGCGGCGTATGAGTCCTCTTTGAATCAAGAAACCGAGATGAGGAAGCGCATCGAGACTTTGCGCGCCGACGCTCTGGATCTGCAAAAGCGCAGCATCGAATACAATATTCGCAAACGCGAGGTCGACACCAACCGGTCGCTCTATGACGGTCTCTTGCAGCGCTTCAAAGAGGTCGATATCGCCGGCGGCGTCGGGGCCAATAACGTGTTTGTTGTCGATACCGCGACTTTGCCGGGCGGTCCGTCGTCGCCGAGAATGAGCCGCGCGCTGATCATTGCGCTCTCGCTTGGATTGGCCGCGGGGCTCGGGCTGGCTTTGGTTCTCGAGCATCTCGACGATACGCTGCGAACGCCCGATGAAGTCGAGCGCGCTCTGGGCTACGCGACGCTCGGCATCATTCCCAAGCTCGGAGCAGGCAAGACGGTCGAAAGCGAACTGGCCGATCCGCGCTCACACATGGCCGAGGCCTACCGCTCGCTGTGCACCGCGCTTCAGTTATCCACGGAAAGGGGATTGCCGAAGACGCTGCTGCTGACCAGCGCCGGGCCCGGGGAAGGCAAATCAACCAGCTCTGTGACGATAGCCCGGCATTTCGCCAGTATCGGCATGAAAGTTCTCCTCATCGACGCCGATCTGCGAAGACCATCGCTGCACATCAAATTGAATACCGCGAATACCAGCGGGCTCAGCAACTATTTGACGGGGGCTTCCGAGCCGCCGCAACTGCTGCAGAAGACCGATGTGCCGAACCTCGCATTCATGGCCTCCGGTCCGCTGCCGCCCAATGCGGCCGATCTTCTCGGCAGCTCACGGCTGCTGTCGCTCCTTTCGGTCGGATTGGAAGTCTTCGATCTGATCGTCGTCGATAGCTCGCCGATCATGGGGCTCGCCGATGCGCCGCTATTGTCGAGCGTGGTCGAGGCGACGATCTTTGTCGTCGGCGCCGGCCAGGTTCGCACCAAGCTGATCCGCGCCGCGATCAAGCGCCTGCAGTTTTCGCGAGCCTCGCTCATCGGCACCGTCATCACGCGGTTCGACGCTCGAAGCTCGTACGGCTACGGTTACGGTTATGGCTACGGCGGCTATGGGTATGATTACGGCCATGACGATGGCGGCCGCGCCACAGAACCGTCGATCGCCGCAGCCGGTGAACACCGGCCCAAGCTGACCAGGACGCAGGCGGAAGGATGATGCTCGATAGGATGGCATTGAAGATTGCCATCGACCTGATGCATGTCCCGTCGCAGGTCCGGCTCTTTCGATCGGAGCCTTTGCCGGATGGCGTGCTGATGCTGCTGCGCATTGCCGCAGGCGATGAGGAGGCCGAGAAAATGGCGGTCGATCTAACGGGTCGGTCGCTGGACATCGTGCGCCAGGCCACGACGTTCTTCATCGAGCAGATTTTGTTTGCCCCCGAGGCCGACAGTTATCGCGCACTCGGTGCAGACCAGCAGGCAAGCCCCGGCGAACTCCGGCGCAACGTCGCTCTTCTGTTGCGATCGCTGCACCCGGATGTCGATCCTCGAGGTGAGCGGTCCATATTCGTCGGCAGGGTAACGACGGCGTGGAACAATTTGAAAACGCCGGAGCGGCGGACAGCCTACGACAACCAATTGCTCAATGCGCGCGCTCATAAAAGATCGCGTTCCAAGATCGGCAAATCGCATTCTGGGCGGCAAAATTCCGCCACGGCGTTTACCGGCGGCACGGCGCAAAGTCGGTACGCGCACGGCGCACCGTTCACGCGCAGCGCGGCCAAGGTTGGATTTCTGCGACGGGCGCTTTCGGTTCTGTTTCATCGGCCGCCGCAATAGGTTTCCCGGCAACTCCATCCTGGTCGCAGCAGTCGATACATGGCAGTCGATACATGGCAGGCAACGCGCATCGGTCGGCACGATGACAACAAGAAACACCAGCGACTTGTTTACGGCCGGCAATGCCGAACCATTCCGCTTCATGTCCTCGCCACCTCCATGCCACTATTTCAATTTCCCTAGGCAGCCGCGCGGGCGCGATCAGCCATGAAAATCCAGGCGCGGCCACAGTTTAAATCGCGAGCGATTGTTCTCGGTATCGCCGGTGCACTATTGGCGTGGTTGGTGGTATCGCGAAGTCTTGCCGCCTACCTTGCCGAGGCCGCGCCCCAAGCCGCATTGTGGCTCGATCCGCAACAGCCGCAGGCGCTTGTCAATCTCGCCGACCGGTCGGTCAACGCATCGGTCGGCACGAACGCGCCCAACGCCGAAGATCGAGATCAAGTTCCGGAAAATCCGGAACCCGGCGAAGCATCGAGCACGAGCGCCCCCGCTGCGGCCGCTCCGGATCAAATCGCCGGCAGCGCCAGCGTCAAGGATAGTGGCGGCGATAATCTCCGGAATTTGGACCGCAGCTTTGCAATGGTCAACGCAAATCCAAGTATTGATCTCGCCGCGATTCACGCCGAGGCCGAGGCCGCGTTGATACGCGATCCGCTTAACGCACGTGCGTTGCGGGTTTTAGGTCAGGTCGCCGATGCCGCCGGAAACAACACGGATGTCTTGAAGTTCATGACCGCCGCCACCAAGGTATCGCTCCACGAAAATATTGCCGTTTATTGGATGATGCGCAAAAGCGCCGAGGGCGGCGACTATAAGACGGCGATCTTCTACGCAGATGCATTGCTGAGGACGAACCCCGGACTGGCGCCGATCGTGGTGCCGCTGTTGGCGCATTTCGCGGAACTGCCGGCATCCAAGGAATTGGTCAATCAAGCTCTGGAAAGCAACCCGCCGTGGCGTAACGCGTTCTTTGAATATCTGCCCAGCGGTATTTCCGATGCCCGAACACCGCTTGATCTTTTGTTGGCGCTCAGAACGAGCCCGGCGCCGCCGGATGCCAAGGAAATCGACGACTATCTCAGCATCCTTATCCAGCATAAATTCTACGATCTCGCCTATTATGCCTGGCTGCAGTTCCTGCCGCCCGACCAATTGCGCAGCGCCGGCTTGCTTTTCAATGGCGACTTCGAAGTTCGTCCATCGGGATCGCCGTTCGATTGGACGATCAGACAGGGGTCGGGTGTTACCGTCGATATCGTCTCGACGCCGGACAGAGCCGAAGGACATGCGTTGTTGGTTGAATTTCTTTTCGGCCGCGTGGACTACCACAGCGTCAGCGAGCTCGTTCTGCTGGCGCCCGGCACTTATCGATTCGACGGGCAATACAAGGGTAAGATTGCCGGTCCCCGTGGACTGAAGTGGCGCCTCGTTTGTGCCGGCGACGCCGCAACGCGCATCGGCGAGAGCCCGATGATTAGCGGCGTTACATCGGCGTGGAAGGACGTTCAGTTCATTTTCACGGTACCGGCCGCGGATTGCCGTGCCCAGTATGTTAAGCTCGATCTCGATGCGCGGATGGCCTCGGAGCAACTTGTCTCGGGGGCGATCATGTTCGACGAGCTTCATATCTCTCGTGTGACCAATCCGCCGAGCGCGCAACAATCGAACAACTAACAGGGTTCGCTCCCAAGAGAGAAACCGGGGACCGTGGCTTTTCTAGACTCGCTTCGAAATCATCCGCTTGGCGTCAGGCTGGCCCAGCTTGCGCCTTTGCGGGCATGGGAGCAGCGGCCTCGGCTGTTCTTCATCCTTTGCGCCGTTACGGTGGTTTCTTCGCTGCTTCTTGGCGGCGGCACGCGAGGCGGATTCCTGTCCGACACGATCTTGGAATTGATCGCCATCCCGGCGTTCCTGGCATCGCTCTCGTCGCTCGTCGCATTGCCGCGGTCGGAAAACAAGCAGCGCGCCGAATGGCCGCTGATGCTGTGTCTTGCGATCGCGGCGTTGCCGCTCGTGCAACTTGTTCCACTGCCGCCATGGCTTTGGACAGCACTGCCCAACAGAGACCAGATGGTGACTGTTTTCGGCGTGCTGGGGCATGAGCTGCCGTGGCTGCCGATCAGCGTGTCGCCGACCGCAACGTGGGTCAGCGTGCTTTCGCTGCTGCCGCCATTGGCAATCTTTCTTGGCGTGATCCAGCTCAGTTACCGCGAGCGGCGCGTCATGAGCCTGATTTTTATCGCCGTCGGGATTGTCGCTGCGTTTGTCGGGCTTGCCCAGGTTGCGCAAGGTCCGGGCAGTCCCTTGCGATTTTTTACCGTCACCAACGAGTCCGAGGCGGTTGGATTTTTCGCCAATCGGAACCATTTCGCCGCGCTGCTTTATTCGCTCCTTTTGTTTGGCGCGGCGTGGGCGACGAACGTGGCTTTCACGGTAGGCTCCTGGAGCGATCGAAAAAGCTTCGAAACATCCACCATCGCGATGCTGACGGGCTGCTTCCTCGGCCTTGTCATCCTGATTGTGACCGAATCCATCACGCGCTCGCGCGCCGGACTTGCGCTGACGATTATCGCGGTCGCCGGCGCTCTCGCATTGCCGCTGGCGGATCGGCGCCGGTCGGCCGGAGGCGTAACCCCCGTCCGATTGATCCTGGCATCGGCGTCGTTGGCGATCGTGCTTGCCGTGCAATTTGCGCTTTATCGCATTCTGGACAGGTTCGCCGACGACCCGTTGGCGGATTCCAGGGTGACGTTTGCGCGCAATACGATCGCGGCGGCGAAGGCTTACATGCCATTCGGCAGCGGCGTCGGCACTTTTGTCTCGGTGTATCCGACATTCGAGCTGCCGCAAGACGCGATATCCAATGCCTTTGTCAATCACGCCCACGACGATCTGCTCGAGGTTTGGCTCGAAGGCGGCGTGATCAGTCTATGCCTTATGGCCGCGTTTGCGGCCTGGTTTCTGCTGCGCGCGGCAAAGATCTGGTGGCGCGCACCGGACACGATGCGCGCGATTGATCTTCTTCTTGCCCGCGCCGCGACGATTGCCGTTCCCCTCATCATTGCGCATTGCGTGGTCGATTATCCGCTACGGACCGGGGCGATCATGGCGGTTTTTGCCTTTTCGTGCGCGCTTTTGATCGAGCCCCTGGCACCGGCGTGGCACGAGACGGCGGTCGAGCCGGCCAAGGCAAGAGAGCCAACCATGGCTGCGGTATCGCCGGCCGCGCCGGCTCGCGTACCGGCGGCTGCGGACGGCGCGGACACCGCCGCTGCGAAAACTCAGCCACAGCCGAAGGGCCGCTGGGGGGAAGATGTCGAATGGCCCGACCAGTGGCGGAACGACAGCCACGAATAGGCACAAAAAGCTTATTTTTCAGGGAGATCGGCCCCTAGTTGCGGCCTTGATTCTGGGCTATTTCTCTTCCTTCTGTTTGGCTGTGCGCCGATGGTGAACACGGCACGATAGAGCTGGAATTCGGGTGTGTTTCACCCGAACTGCGGTAGCTTTTCTCGCCAACCTTCCCGACATTCAGGTGTCCCGGTGAGCTGTCTCCTAAACGGAAGCATTCTGGTTACCGGCGGCACCGGCTCGTTCGGGCACGCCTTCGTTACGATGACGCTTGCCAAATTCGATCCGCGCCGCCTGGTAATCTATTCGCGCGACGAGATGAAACAGTGGGAGATGGCCAAACGCTACGCCGACGATCGCCGCGTGCGGTTCTTCATCGGCGACGTTCGCGACCGCGAGCGGCTGAGCCGGGCACTCGACGGCATCGACTACGTGGTTCATGCCGCCGCATTGAAGATCGTCCCGACCGCGGAATACAATCCGTTCGAATGCGCGAAGACCAATATCATCGGCGCGATGAACGTCATCGACGTTTGCATCGACAAGAGCGTACGCCGGGTCGTTGCGCTATCCACCGACAAGGCGAGCAGTCCAATCAACCTGTACGGGGCGACCAAGCTCGTCTCCGATAAGCTTTTCGTCGCCGGCAATGCCTATGCGGGCGGACACGACACGCGATTTGCGGTGGTGCGGTATGGCAACGTCATGGGCTCGCGCGGTTCCGTCATTCCGCTGTTTCTGTCACTCGCCGGCCAGGAACGGCTGCCGATTACCGACCCGCAAATGACCCGTTTCATGGTCACTCTCGAGCAGGGCGTGGAGCTGGTGTGGCAGGCATTCGACGACATGCATGGCGGTGAAATCTACGTCAAGAAAGTACCCTCCATTAAGATCGTCGATATCGCGCGCGCGGTAGACCCGAACGCGGTGCCGGACATCGTGGCATTCGCCCCGGTGAGAAGCTGCACGAGCAGATGATCAGCGCCGAGGACTCCCGCCACACGTTCGAATATGACGGCTATTACAAGATCATGCCCGCGATCAACACGTGGGGAAACGAGAGCCGCGTCAAGGACGGCAAGAAAGTCGCCGCGGGGTTCGTCTACGCGTCCGACAACAATACCGAATGGATGTCGGTCGGGACGCTGCGCGCCTGGATCAAGGCCAATCGCGCCAACTTGGGCAAGATTTGATGGCGGCGCAGGCGCGTGACGGACCGAATGGAAATTGGTCAGGCATGATCGTCGCGATCATCCCGGCCCGCGGCGGCAGCAAGCGCATCCCACGCAAGAATATCCGCCTGTTTGCCGGCAAGCCCATCATCGCTTACTCGATCGCGGCTGCGCAGAAGTGCGGTTTGTTCGATCGTATCGTCGTTTCGACCGACGATGCGGAAATCGCCGCAGTGGCGCGCGATTGCGGGGCGGAGACGCCGTTCGTTCGCCCGCCGGAGCTATCCGATGAGCACACCGGCACGGTCGCGGTCACCGGACACGCGTTGACCTGGCTCGCCGAGCATGGCTGTGACGCCGCGTTGGCGTGCTGCATCTATGCGACGGCGCCGTTTCTCACCGGCGAAGACCTGCGCCGCGGCCATGACGTGTTGATCGAAAGCGGCAAGACCTTCGCCTTCTCGGTGACGTCATTCCCATTTCCGATCCAGCGCGCGCTTCGCATCGCGCCGGACGGTGTCGTCGCCGCGATGCATCCGCAATGGATCGAGTGGCGGTCGCAGGACCTTGAGGAAGCGCATCACGATGCCGGTCAGTTCTATTGGGGCCGTGCCGGGGGCTTCCGCGAAAAACTTTCGCTGTATGCCGGCAATGCGGTTCCAGTCGTCCTGCCGCGCTACCGCGTGCAGGACATCGATACAGTCGAGGATTGGCGGCAGGCCGAGCTCATGTATGGCGCGCTTATGATGGCGGCAGCGTCCGGCAAATCGTGATGTCTACCGTCGCCGTTACCGGATCGCGGGGTCTCCTGGGCGCAACGCTGATGCGGGTGCTGCCCGAGGCCGGATTTCACGCCGTTCCTATTGCCGGCGATATTCGCGACACCGCGGGCCTCACAAAGCAGATCGCGCAAGCGGCGCCGGACCATGTCGTGCATGCAGCGGCGATGACCTACGTGGCGGCATGCGAGCGCCAGCCGCAGGAAGCCTTTGCGGTCAACGGCGGGGGCACGAAAAACGTCGTCGCGGCAGCGCGCGCCGCGGGCGCGCCTATTCTGTATATTTCCACGGCCTCGGTGTTCAGGGGCGATCATGGCGATTACCGCGAGGAGGATGCGCCGGACCCGACCAATGCTTACAACCAGTCCAAACGCGAGGGCGAACGGCACACGCTCGATTATGACAGAGGCACCGTACTGCGGCTCAATCTGATTGGCATCCACCCGGATGGCTCACGCGGCAAGAATTTTTTCGAATGGCTGCTGGATGGCATTCGCGCCGACAAGAACATGACCATGTTTGCCGACGCCTGCATCAATCCGCTGTCCAACTGGACCATCGCCGCGCTGATAGCGAAAATCCTGACGCGCGATCGCTTGGGCAAAATTCTCCACATCGGCAGCCGCGACGTGAAGTCCAAGGCCGCGATCGGCGAGCTGACGCGCCCGCGATTCCCCGACTATCGCGGCGCAATGCAACCGGGCAGTGTCGACGCCATCGCCGACGGCGTATTCCGGCCCAAACAGATGTGGCTCAATACCGACAAAGCGGTCGCGCTCCTTGGCCCGATGCCGACCGTCGCGCGGGAGCTCGATACGATCTTTGCGCGATCGCGCTTGCCGGCAACTCTTGGCTAGAAATCATTGGCTAGAAAGCATTGGCTAGAAAGCAAATGAAAAGGGCGCCGTTCAAGCGCGAGATGCGCATCGGCAAGCGGCCGGTCGGCGCCGGGCACCCGGCTTATATCATTGCCGAGATCGGCTCCAATTTCGATCGCTCGCTCGCCCGCGCAAAACGGCTGGCGCGGCTGTGCAAGGCGGCAGGCGCCGACGCGTTCAAGATCCAGAATTTCACCGCGCCAAAAATCGTCTCGGACGTCGGTTTCAAAAATCTGCAAGTGGCGTTCCAGGCCAAATGGGATAAGCCGGTTGTCGAAGTGTACCGCGCCGCCGAATTTCCCCGCGCATGGCTTAAAGGCATATCGGATTACTGCCGCAAGATCGGCATCGACTTCTTCTCGTCGCCCTACGACACCGAGGCGGTCGATTTGCTGGAAACCATACGAGTGCCCGCCTACAAGCTCGGCGCCGGCGAGATCGACAATCTCGAGTTCATCGCCTATGTCGCCAAAACCGGCAAGCCGGTGATCATCAGCGCCGGGGCCGCGACTCTGGCTGAGATCCGGCAGGCGGTCGGCGTCATGCGCAAGGCCGGCAACGACAAGCTGATCCTCCTGCAATGCGTCACCAACTATCCGTCGCCGGTGGCCGATGCCAATCTCAGGGCCATGGTGGCCATCGGCGAGGAGTTCAAGGCGCCGGTCGGCTATTCCGACCACACCATCGGCAAGGAGGGCGGAGCGGACGATCCGCTCGGCGGCTTGACCGTACCGCTCGGAGCCGTGGCGCTCGGAGCCTGCGTGATCGAGAAGCACGTCACCGACGACCGCGCGCGCACCGGGCCCGACCATCCCTTTGCCGTGACCATGCCGGAGCTCGCGACCATGATCAAAGGCATCCGGGCGATGGAAGCCGCGCTCGGCGACGGCAAGAAACGCGTCATGCCGTCCGAGAAACAGACCGTCATCATTCAGCGGCGCGGCATGTACGCGGCCAAGGACATCGCCAAGGGCGAAGCGATCCGGCGCGGCGCGATACTCTATTTGCGGCCCGCGGTCGGCTTGCGGCCGCCGCTCATCAAGAAGGTCATCGGCAGCAAAGCCCGGCGCGCGATCAAGGCCGGCCAACCGGTTCGCCATCGCGATGTCTTCCGCTAGCCGGGTCACAGCGGTTATCCCGGCGTTCAACGAAGCGAAGACGATAGCGGCGGTCGTCCAAGGCCTCCGCGCGCATGTCGCCGAGGTCATCGTCGTGGACGATCACTCCTCCGACGCCACCGGCGAGGAGGCCAGGCGAGCGGGCGCCGTCGTGCTGCGCAATAACGCCAATCTCGGCTACGACGGATCGCTCAATGCCGGCTTTGCCGAAGCCGCGCACCGCGGCGCCGATATCATCGTGACCTTCGACGCCGATGGCGAGCACGATGCCGGCGACGTGCCGCGGCTGGTCGCGCCGATCGCCGAGGGCCGCGCCGATATCGTCGCCGGCCAGCGGCCGCGCACAACCGCATTCGCGGAAACGCTATTCGCACTTTACACGCGCTTGCGCTACGGCATTGCCGACCCGCTCTGCGGACTCAAGGCTTACCGCAGGAGCGTTTATGACGCGGTCGGCCAGTTCGATACCGTCCAATCCATCGGCACGGAACTGATGATCAAGGGTTTGCAGAAAAAGTTCCGTCTCGCGCTTCTGCCCATCGTCCTGCACCGGCGGGTCGACGACAGCTCCCGCTTCTACGCGCGGCGGCTGCGCGCCAACCTCAAGATTTTGCGGGCGGCGTGGCGGGTCTTGTTGGCCTGATCCGACGATGTCGCGCATCGTGCTTCTCGGACCCAGCCTCCGCCTGCCGGAAGCCGCCGACGTGATTGGCGTGCCATTCGAGATGGCGCCCGACAGCGCGTTATCCGCGCGCTTCACGGACGCGTTGCCGCTTGCGCGATTGATCGGCGATTTCGAGGACAAAAAAGTCCAGGCTCACGCGCTGGCCCGGCGGCTGTTGGCCGACGAACCTGCGCTACGAGGCGTGCGTCAGCTCGGTGTTTTCGAAGAGGTGGTGATCCGCGAGCTGCAGCGCGGCTTTCATCTCCTGCATCTCCACGATCAGCTCCTGGCCAACGGCATCGACGAATGTGTGTTCGCCGAACCGGCGAAGCTGGGTTCTGAGCTTGCAACGCTCGCCCAAATGCTGGGCGCCAAGTTACGGGTCACGACCGCCGGCCCGCTGCCGAACGCGGCCGCAAGCAGCGTGAAGCGAAGCTGGCGGCGGCTTCGCGCCTCGGCTCTCGCCGTCCCGGCGCTCCGCATGGAACTGCACCAATTGCTGGAGCGGATTGATCCGTTTCACCGGCGCCATATGCTCAGCCGAAAAAAGCAACAATGGCGCCACAACGACATCTGGTTCTACACGACCGCGCGCACGTTCACGAATATTGGCCTCTTCTACGAGCCTTATTTCCCCCGCTCACTGTGTTTTCTGGTGGAAAATCCGCTCACCGGCGGCAAGCCGCTTGAGGAAATCGGGCGTGCCGGCGTTTCTCTCTACGACTTTGCCGACAATGAGTTCGTGCCCGCGGCGTCGGAACTAAAAACGGCACGCGGCCTCGTCGAACGCCATCTGGCGAATGTCGCAGTGACGGGCGGCGAGACAATATTGCGCGATCTCTTTGTTCGCGGCGCGTTTTTCCAGGACTTCCTGGGCCGGCATTTGCCCTACGGGCTGTTTGTTGCGCGCGTGTTCGCGCGCTGGCTCGACGCGGTGCAGCCGGCGGCGCTCATCGTCGGCAACCCGGTATTCGAGGGGCCGGCGCTCACGCTAGCGCAACAGCGTGGCATTCCGACGCTGGTCTTGCAGCACGGCATACTGGGAGATTTTTGTCAGTTCATCGATCCACCCGTTGACCATTATGTCGTGCGCGGCGGGTTTTGGCGCGATTTTCTGGCGGCGCCGGTGCGGCCGCGAGCGCTGATCTTGAACCCGCCCGAACCAACGCCGCAACAGTCCGGCTCCCGCCGCAGTATTCTATTTCTCACATCGCCCTACTCCCTGCAGGAATTCTGGAACGAAGCGGATCTGGACGACATTCTTCGCAGCTTGGTGGCGACCGCCGCGTCGGAGCGCGTTGAGCTCATCATCAGGGTGCATCCGCTCGAGCAAGCGGCGCAGTATCGGGTCAGGCTCGAGACGTTGTTCGGCAAAACGCTCGACGGCGTCGATGTGACGTTCAGTCAAGGCGCGGGACTTCACAACGTATTGTCGCGCGCCGCCGTCGCGGTGACTTATTCTTCAACGGTCTTTCTCGACTGCATCAAACTGGGCGTTCCCGTCGTCAGTTTCGATTGGCACCATTTCAGCTACAAACGGCAGATCGAAAAACATGGCGTGTTCCACTTCGCTCAAAGCCTTGCGCATCTGCGGGAGCTGTTGACCGCGGCGTTACGTGGATCGTTGCACGGATATCGCGGCACGATAGAGCCGTTTTTGGCAAAGACCTCGGCGGAGGAGATCAGGGTCGGCTTGGACCAGGCAATCCGGGGAACAGGCCGAAAGCCTTTCGAGATTTCAGCCGATGCAGTGACATTGGATCGCCGTCACGGCCTGGGCGAAGCTGCTGCCATCGGCTCTCGCGTCGCCGAGCTGTGAGCCCGGCCGCCAAAGAGTCCCATACCGGCAAGCGATGAAAATCATCGTGCCAAGACTGGTCGACGTGGACAATATCAATGCGCAAAACCTCAGCGCCCGCAGCCTGCTGTCCAGCTTCACGCGCGAGAATTGCAAGTGGCATTGTGCCTGCTACGGTAAGCCCGACCCCGCGGTCAGCGCGAACCCGACGGTGACGGTGACGCGTCTGGCGCCGTGGCGGGCGTGGCCGTGGCATTTGGCGCTATTCTATCAACAATCCGCGGATGCGATCTTCTATCCAGGTCTCGAGTGGTACGATCGCATCGGCCTGCAATGGCGCGATCGAACGCGCCGCTCGATCCCGATCATTGCCACACTTGAAGGTCTTGTCGGCGGATCGGAACGCGAAGAGCAGTTAAGCCGGATCGCGGGTCATCCGGTGTACTGCCACCGCGTTTCGCAACAGACGTCGGACACGGTCGATTATGTATTGCAACGGGCGGACCATATCATCGCCATAAGTCCGTTTTTGGCTAAGGCGGCGCGCGCGCTTTACGGCGACAAATGTTCCGTTCTGCCCCTTGGCGTCGATCTCGCGATGTATACGCCTGGCAGCCGTCCGAAATCAGACCAGACCAAAAAGGTCGTAAGCGTGGGAAATGTACGCCGGCACAAACGGCCGGAAGTTTTTCTCGATTTGGCACAGCGATTTAGCGATGCGCAGTTTTGCTGGATCGGCGACGGCGATCGGCGGAGCGAGCTGATCGCGGCGGCGGCGCAACGCGGGCTTCAAAATTTGAGGTTTCCCGGGAGGCTTACCCACGCGCAAAAAGCCGAAGAACTGCGAACCGCGGATGTTTTCGTCATGCCGTCCCATTCGGAGGGCGTACCAAAAGTGACGCAGGAAGCGGCGGCGTCCGGCATTCCATGCATCGTCTTCGGCTATTACGAGCCGCCTTCGGTCATCGACGGCCAAAACGGATATCTTGTATGGAGCGACGGCGAATTGGAACAGCGGCTCGGGGAATTGCTGGAAAATCCCGGCTTGTGCGCAGACATGGGCGGAAGAGGCCGTGACATGGCGCGGGCGTGGGATTGGTCGGTCGTGGCGCCGCTATGGGAGCACGCGCTCGTCAAAATTATTGAGGGTTTTGCCGGCGCCCGGACCGCAAAACATGCCATGGGAAGGCTTAAGTGAATGTTTCCGGCAAAGCACCGCATCGCTGCGCTTGATGGATGGAGGGGCATCAGCATCAGCTTGGTGATCATCGGCCACACATGGAATTATCGGTTGGCCACCCATCTTGAGCATACGTCGAATCCGATGAGCGAGCTGGCGCAGTTGGGCGTATGCATGTTCTTTTTCATTAGCGGCTTTATCATCACGAAAATGTCGTTGCAGGAATACGCAGCGACGGCGACTTTTTCGATCCGAGATTTTTATATTCGCCGCATTTTTCGCATTATCCCGCCGTTTTTCATTTTTCTCTTGGTCTTGGTCGCCGCCCGGAGCCTGTCGTTGATTGACCAGCCGTTCGCTGGAATTGTCACGGCGGGGGCGTTCCTTTGCAACATTGAGACGGACTGCGGCTGGTTCGCCGGACATTCCTGGTCGCTTGCCGTCGAAGAACAGTTTTACTTGCTGTTCCCGGTGCTGTTTGCGATCGCCGGCCTCAAAATAGGTCGTGTTGCCGGATTGGCGTTCGTGATATTTCTGGCGCTTCCACTCGTCCGGTTTTTGCTCAATCTCGGCCCCTGGGCGAGCGCATTAATTGAGTTTACGACGCCTTTTTTGTTCATTTGCTTCGGCTGCGTGGCCGCGGCCTATGAAGCGCGCCTGGAGCGATTGTCGCAAAGCCCGTGGGCAACCTATCTATCGGGCGCCGCCGTAGCGGTCATGCTCGCCGTCGTGCTTACCAACGGTTCGCAGCTATTTCCACCCGCAAGTGCCGGTTCTCGTCTGCTCGCGCTGCTGAATTTTATTGCGCTGCCGATCTCCGTCGCGTGGCTTGTCGGAAGCTCGGTCTATCGGCGCAATGCGTTTACGGCCGTCATTACCACACCGCCGGTTCTATTCGTCGGTTCTATTTCTTACAGCCTGTATCTGTGGCAGCAATTATTCGTAGCACCGCAATCGCTTTATCTCACCGGCAGCATTTTTATGTTTTGGCCGCTGCAGTTTGTTTTCGCTTGGCTGTCTCGCCGATTTATTGAAATACCGAGTATGCGCCTCGGCAAGCAAATGATGGCTGTCCGCAAGCTCGCACCGTCGGGATGAAATCGTCTTGATGACTCCTGGCGAACAACAGCGCTTGGCGGCGAGCACGGTGCGTTTGGGCACGCAGGCACTGGTACTTCTGCTCGGCAACGCCTTTACATTATGTGTCGGGCTGCCGCTGCAAATTTATGTGGCGCGTGTCCTTGGCGCCGCTGACTTGGGCGTTTTTGCGCTTATTGAAGCCGCAACGGGCTTGTTGTCGGGGTTGCTGTCGTTCGGCGTAGCCGCAGCCGTCGTCAAGTTCATCCCTCAACACCTTGAAAAGGGCGAGTTCCAGTCCATCAAGCAACTGCTGCTACGCGGCGCCATGGTGCTGGGGATCGGCGGCGGTCTTGCCTATGTCGGCATGGTTCTGCTCGCTCCGTCCGCGCTGATATGGTGGCCGGAACTTGCGCCGTACAGAACAGTGATCAATGTCATGGCATTGCTCACGCCGCTTGGATTGCTGATGTTTTTCTTTCAGCAAGGACTGCGCGGTTTTCAGGAAATACGCTACGTCGTGATCGGATCATCGGTGCTGCAACTGACGGTGAAGGCCATCCTGACCGTTGTGCTGCTGGCGACGGGCTTCGGCCTTCTCGGCTACGCGACGGCAGTCGTCCTATCCACGTCCGCTGCGGCGATTTGGATGGTCGTTGGGCTGTGGCGGAAAGTCGCCGCGTTGCCGCGAAACATCGAACCTTCCATTGCGGACAATGCCTCGGCCTGGCGGTCCTATGCGGCGGTTATGTATAGCAACTCGTTATTAGGGCTCATTGCCGCGCACCTTGGTCGCTTTGTGCTGGCGGCTTTCTTCGGGCCGTCCCCCGTGGGCGTATGGTCCGTGGTGACTCAGCTCTACGTCTTGCCGAACGTCATCCTGAATATGCTTATTGCGGCGGCCGTTCCCATGTTTTCCGCAGCCCATGCCCGGAACGACGGCGCCGAGAGGCAGCATCTGTTTCATCTCGTGACGGACTGGAGCGTGAGAGCCGCTTTACCGCTGATACTGTTTTTTCTGATATTCGGCGATCTCCTATTGCGCCTTTATGGCGAGGAATTCGCCGTGTCCGGCCGATACGCCTTGTGGATTATGAGCGGGGCGCAGGCCGTCAATTTGAGTTTCGGGCCGCTGGGCTACATGCTTAATGTGACGGGTCTGGAAAAAGCGGCGCTTCGCCTTGCCACCTTCCAAGCCTTGTTGACGTTGGCGGGCTTTATGACGCTCGTGCCGTTGTGGGGTCTCAACGGGGCTGCGATCACCGGCGCCGGAGCGATATTGCTCATCAATATGGCGGAGTTTGCGCTGGCGCGGCGCAGGTTGGGACTGAAGTGGTGGAGTCCGAGGTACCTGAAGTGGCTGCTGCCAAGCGTCGTCGCGAGCGCCTGCGGGATTCTTTTTCGCATTGGCCTTCCCATGAATTTTGGCGCGCTCGAACTCGTCATTGCATTTCTGCTCGTCTACTCGATCTTCCAAATCGTCTCCCTGGCGCAGGGTCTCAATCCGGATGACCGAGCGCTCCTGACCAATGTGCGTGGTCGATTGAGCCGCACCGCGGAGGCATAGCGGCTTGAATGGATGGCGATTTGATACCGGATGCGGATGCCCATTTGCCGTGGGGCGCGCTGGAGTGGGACAAGGATCCTCGGCCGGCGGAATGGGATCATGCCCTCGCCGCGTTGTCCGGCCATCCGTTGCAGTCGTGCCTGTGGGGCGATGCGCGCCGCGCTGTGGACGGCATCGCGCAGCACCGTTGGCTGGCGCGACGCGACGGCGAACCGATCTGGATGATCAGGGTGGAGGAACGCAAAGTTCTGGGCGGCAAGATCGCCTGGGCGCCGCGGGGCCCGACCGGGCGTACGGCGGACATGAGCTTGTCCGTGCCGCCCGGGTTCGACGAGCGCCTCAGGGCCGAAGGCTTTGCGCTGCTCATCTGCGATCCCTGGGTGGCAAACCGTGATATGGCACGGCAGAACGACAAGGCCGCCCGCACGAAACCGCAAACGATTTGGATCGACCTTTCGGCGGGCAAAGACGCCGTATTCGGCAACTTGCACAAACACGTGCGCAACGGCGTGCGGCGCGCGGCGAAAATCGGCGTCCGCGTTGAAACGACATGCGATCCGAAACGGATAGGCGAATTCGTGGATCTGTGCAGCAGCATCAGCGCCCAAAAAGGCTTCGAGCTTCGCGCAACTTCGGATTTCGTCCACACCCTCTTGAAGGACTCAAGAAATAATGGCGATGCCGAGGCCGTGCTTTTCGTGGCGCTGAAGGACGGCAAGCTCGGAGCCGGTGTCATTGCTTTCCGTGTCGGCCGAAGCGTGCACATGATTTTCGCCGGCACCAATCGCGACCTGCGCCAGGAGCGTGTTGGCGAGGCCTGTCAATGGGGCGTCATGGAGTGGGCCATCACGCGCGGCTGCACGCGATACGACCTGGAGGGCATCGATCCGGCCAATAACGCTTCGGTTTACGAGTTCAAAAAGCGTTTGGGCGGCGAAGAGATTACATTGCGCGGCCATGTCCACCTCCCGCTTAAATTTTCAGGGCGGGCGATATCTTGGCTGGTCCGGCGCGGCACCCATGGCTGATGATGCAAATTGGAGGAGCCTTGTCCCTCACTGAGGGCCAGAGTCCCAGGCACATGTCTTGGAGAAATCCAGCGAGGTCACTCCTCAAAATTGTTTCAACCATTTGGACGGAAAATACGGGGAAAGATCGCTGTGTTTTCTTGCTTCATGGCTTCATTTGGCAATTGCGCAAGCGATTGGGCCATTCGTTGGTAACGACATTGGCGAATGGAGCGAAACTAAAAGTATATCCAAATACTGCATTCAGCACGGCGTTCTACACGCGATGGCTCGAGCGCAAGGACCTGCTATTCATACGGGCACATGCAGACCTTGCGCCAACGTTTGTCGATGTGGGCGCGAACGTCGGGGTGTTCTCCGCCTCACTGTTTGATAAGTTTTCGTATTTCATATTGATCGAGCCAGCGCGAGCATGCATCACGACACTTCACGAAACGTTCGCGCTCAATTCCTCGGTTCAGGGCGATATTATTAACGTTGCGGTCTCCAACCGGTCAGGTGTGGCTTCGTTTCTGGATGAGGGTGACTTTTCGACGACAAGCCGGGTCGTTGATGGGTCAAAGGCTGACAGCCTTGAGGTCATACCCGTCGTCGTTGAAACGCTGGACTGGATATTGCGGGCGCGTCAAGAGGACTTCATCATTAAGGTCGATGTCGAAGGACATGAGCAGCAGGTGTTAGAAGGCGCACGGCAGCTTCTTGGTACTGGACGCATCAAGCTGCTGATGTTTGAACGCCTTGGTCGTACCAACCTTGATAATATTTTGACGCTCTTCGATGCGATGAATTACGTCGTATTTTTCATCCTGGAAGATGGGACCGTCACTTTTGATGCGGAAGCACTGCGAGCGCCCTTAATAAATCTGTTTGCGTGCCCGCATTCCGTGCTGCCACGCCTCGCGAAGCGGGCCGATACCGCGCAGCCGTCATCGTAATCCGATGAAAGGCGTTGTGGTGCTTACACCGTGGTTTCCCAATCGGCCGGGAGACTCCGCCGGCGCGTTCGTCGGCGACTCGGCGCTCGCTGTGAGCCGGGCCGGCTGGCGGGTCGGCGCGCTGGTCGTGCGTCCGTGGATGCCGCGGTCCCTTCGCCGCTTCGCTAATAATATGGCACGCGGCGACCTCACCACGGAGGCGTTTCCGCTGGCCGCCTTGGCGACGGTGCGCGTGCCGACGCTCCCACGCCTCATGCTGCGTTCACTGACCGACACCGTGTCGGACGGAATTATTGCAAAAGCTCTCGACCATATGGCTCGCTCGATCTCCGCCGATATCATTCACGTGCAGACCGAGGGGTTTGGCCCAATCGTCGCACAAGTTGCGCGCAGGCTCAGTCTACCGTCGGTGGTAACGCTTCACGGCATCAATACTCATTCTCGGTATTTGCACGCCTCATATCAGAAGGCGCGGATGAGATCGGGTCTGATGGCGGCGGATCGTATCATCTTGGTAGGCGAGCCTTTGCGTGAATTCTTTAAAAACTATATCGGATCCGATGAGAAATTTCAGGTCGTGCCCAACGGTATCGATCTTCCGCCAGTGCGGCCCGGCAAGACGATTTTTGCGAACGGGCCGCGCCGCTTGATCAGCGTTTCAAATCTGCAAGAAGGCAAGGGTATCGACGTTACCCTTCATGCCCTCGCGCGGCTGAAGAGCGAAGGGGTTTCCGATTGGACCTATCGGATTATCGGCGAGGGGCGCGAACGGACGGCGTTGCTTAAACTGACGGCGGAATTGGGGCTGGGCGACAAGGTCACCTTCGTCGGGCCGATCCGCCATGCGGAGATATTCGACGCCTTGGCAAGCGAAGATATATTTGTGTTGCCTTCCTACCGCGAGGCCTTCGGCATCGCCTATCTCGAGGCGATGGCGGTAGGTTTGCTGACCATTGGGGTGATGGGACAAGGGCCGTCGCAGTTCATCAGGGATGCGGAAAATGGAATCCTTTTAGCCCCGCGCGATGTCGAGGCTCTGGTCGCCGCGCTGCGCGATGTCCTGACAGGCGATTGCCAGCATTGGCGTAAAATCGCGCGCGAAGGCCAGCTCACAGCACGAAATGCCTATACGTGGGACCATCATGCACGTCAGCTCGTCTCGGTCTATGAGCAGGCAATCAGGGAGAAGATAAGCCGGTGAGGCCGTTCCGAGTTGTGATGGTCTATATCGAGCCGACGCCGTACATCATCGCGCTAATCGACAGGCTCCGTCTTGTTGGGGGCGGCTCGATCGAGGCGTATTACATAACCACTGATCTGTCTCAGGCTTGGGAGTTAAGGCTGGAGAGTGGACATGAGCGCGTGCTGCCCGGGGGATTTCTCGCAAGGATGCAAACGCTCCACCGAGCGCTAACGCGCGATCGCGAATCCACAATTTTGCACCTGGCCGGCTGGGGGCATCCGGTGCTCCTCGGCGCCTTGCTGATGGCAAGATCGCTGAGGATACCGGTGGCCGTGGAATCGGATACTGCGGAAGGGCGGCCGGATCGGTCTTGGCGCCACTCCTGGCGCCACTGGGTGAAAAAGCCGCTTTATCCGCTCCTGTTCCGGTTGCCGAGCCGTTTTCTTCCCGGAGGCACACGACAAGCTCGCTATCTGGGGCAATATGGCGTGGAGCGGGAGCGGATGACGATCACGCAAATGACGGTCGATGTCTGCGCCATTCGCCGATTTTGCTCGCAGGATCGGGAAGCCGCGCGTGCGGCCGCGCGGGCGCGGTGGGGCATGTCGGCGGACGCGCGAATTGTTCTCTTTGTCGGCCGTCTGGAAGCCTCCAAAGGCTTGCAGGAGCTGCTTTCGGCCTTTGCCGGCGCCGTGGCAGAAGAGAATGATTTATGCTTGGCGATCGCCGGCGACGGCAGCCTCCGTTCGCATGTCGAAGCGATCGCTGCGAAGCCCGGTTGCCGCGTCACTTATCTCGGGCGTCTTTCGGGCGATGACGTGCTGCGTGCCTACCTTATGGCCGATCTATCGGTGCTACCGTCGCTATTCGAGCCATGGGGAATGGTGATCAATGAGGCAATGGCTTGCGGACTGCCGGTGATCGTGTCCGACCGGGTCGGTTGCGCCGACGACCTCGTTCGGCCGGGCGAGACCGGACTCATCGTCGCCGCGGGCCGCGAGATCGATTTGGGCTCGGCTATACGGCAGCTCGCCCGAGATGAGCCCGCCCGTCGCCATATGGGGCAAGCCGCCGAGCGCCTGATATCGAATTGGACGCTCGGTAACGAAGCGCGCAATATTGTATCCGCTTGGCACGAGATCGCCCGATGATTCTCCGGATACCGCGAAATTTCCTGTTTCCACTGACGACCTTGGCCTTTGTCGCGATTCCGGTTGACTACGCGAACATCGTGTTCACGACAACGACGCGATGGATTTTCCTCGTGATATTGACGATTTATCTGTTGTTCAAAAGGCGATTTCTGGTCGGATTTCAATCGCTCTTCGGTGTGGCGCTTCTCATCTATTGCGCCTGGTGCATAACGACGTATTCGTGGTCGGAAGTTCCACAGCTTTCGATCGAGAAAGCCGTGGCGTTTTCGCTCGTCGCCGTAGCATTCGTGTGCGCGGGACAGGATTGGGTGCGTGAAAGGGGTAGCCTCAAGGCTATCGCCTGTCTCATTCCGGTGGCTGCGATAGCTTTGTTCGCCGGCATCATAGGACGAGTTGGGAGTGGAGCTCCGACAAAGCAACAAGGCATGGAGCTTTATCAGGGCCTTACAAATAATCCGAATATGCTCGGCAGTCTCATCGTCATGGCGTTGCCGGTATTGCTTTGGACTGCCTATAAATACCGGGCAAGGCCGCAGATAAGATGGCTCTGGTTCGCACTATTGGCGCTCACTGTCATATTGCTTGCCAGGACATATTCGCGATCGGCCATTCTCAGTGCGGGCATGCTTGGAATCGGGTTTTGTTTGTCGCTCAAGCTGAGCAAAACCGGTTTCGCTCTGGTTCTCATTGCCGCCGCGCTATTGTTTGTCGGTGCGATAAGCTCGGCGGTCCTCGATACGACGTATAAGGACTACATCCTCAAGGGAGGCACCCAAGAGCAAGGAATCTTTTTCTCGCGCGGGCAGGTGTGGCAGCTATCCTATGAGAACGCCCAGCAGGGCGGCTGGTTTGGCGCCGGTTACGGCGTCACTGTCGGCGAAACGGATTTCCAGGGTGGGGCGACGGCCGTCGGATACGGCCGTGAGAAAGGCAATACGCAGTTGGCTGTTGTCGAGGAAACCGGCATCGTCGGATTGGGACTCTATTCTTTTCTGCTCTTTGCCCTCTTCGCGCGTCTTGTCCGCGGCCACCTTCGTGAAAAAAATACCGATATCAAGGTAATACTGGGGATTGTCATCGGCGCGCTCGCCGGATTGATTGTCATGTCGGTCTTCGAGGCCTGGTGGGTGGCTCCCGGCTCGGCTGAATCCGCCTATTTCTGGAGCCTCGCCGGCGTCGGCCTCGGCCTCACGCAGAATTTGGCTTTCGCGCGCAAAACATTGAACCCCCCGCCGATGGCGCAGGAAGCAATTTTCCATCCCGCGAGGTTGGTGCCGCAGAGGAGAGCGAAAGGCTGATTGATGCGGAGACGAATCGCGTGGAAGCGCCGCATCGGTCGACTCTACGCACTACTGCGCGCGCGCGATGCGCAGCGAAGGCTGATCCTGCTTTATCATTCGGTCGGCGGCAGTGCCGAAGCCACGGCAAAGGATGCCTTTCGCGGTCAGCTCGGCGTCATTGCCGCGATGGGGCGGCTTCTGCCGCTCCATGAGCTCCTTGGCTCTGCACCGAGCCAAAGCATCGCCGTTGCGGTTACGTTTGACGACGGCTATGCCACGCTGCGGGATCACGCCGCGACGGTTTTGACGGAATTCGGTTGCGCCGCGACGGTCTTCCTCAACGTCGATGAAATCGCAGACGACGAGCGGCGCGCATCGCGGGCTGCGGATGGCTACTATCCCCACGAGCAGTTCCTCGCCTGGCGCGATGTGGAAGCGCTCGTTGCAGCGGGCTGGCATGTCGGCTCCCACGGCGTTCACCATCTCGATCTGGTGCGCGCCGACATCGCAACCTCAAAGCACGAGATTACTGCCTCCAAGCAGGCAATCGAGCGGCGTCTGGGCACGCCGTGCGATATGTTCGCGTATCCGTGGGGCCGCAACGGTCCGGGGCTTCGCGCGCAAGTCCGCGCGGCCGGCTATCGCTATGGCTTGGCCGGCGATCACGCCCCCCTGACGGCGGCGTCCGACCCGTTGGCGCTGCCGAGGATCAATGTGGCCAATGGGTATTCGCGCGACGATCTCGCCGCCATCCTGCGCGGCGATTGGGATTATCTCCATTGGCTGTCGCGGGCGAAGGCGGTGATGGGGTGAAGGTCCTCGTCAACGCCGCTTCGGTGAAAGAGGGCGGCCCGCTTGTTGTGCTCCATCAGCTCTTGCAACACATGCCTCTGGTGCGCGACGACATCGCGTGGGCGATCGCGACGCATCCGAGCGTTCAGCGGCGATGGAACGAGCAAAGCAATATCGCTCAGGTCGATGTAGGCCATATCGATGCCAGTCCGTTCGGCGTGCTGCACTGGTACGAAGTGGGTCTGCCTGCGGCCGTCAAGCGCATGAAGCCGGATCTGGTCTTCTCGATCACCAATTATCTGCCGCTGCGCCGGCTGCCGGTCCCCACGGTGCTTCTCGTTCAACACGCCGGCCACTTCTCGCAGCAGTTCGATGAGCTCACCCGTCGGCATTTGCGGCGGCTCGACCAGGTCGCGGCATGGGCGATCAAAACACGCTGGGTCGAACGCTCGGTTCGAACGGCGAGCGAGGTGACGGTGCAATCCGCGGCGCTTGCCGATGCGGTCGCGGCGAAAACCGGGCGTCCGCGCGCGCGCATTCATGCGATCCCGCATGGTCCCGGCGCGATGCTGGCGGCGCCGCCAGTGCGGCGAAATCCAACCGGCGGGCCAGTCAGGATCGGCTACGTGACGAAGTGGGGCGTGCAGAAGAATTTCGAGGTTTTGTTCGCGGCGGCCGCCCGCTTGATCGGCGAGCGACGGGACATCCGGATCGTTCTGACCCTTGCGGCGGACTTGCCGGAAAATATCCGCATCATGCGCCGCGCCGAGGCGGCCGGACTGGGCGGGGTTCTCGAAAACGTCGGCGAAATCGATGCCGCCGGCATCTCAGCGCTATACGACTCGCTCGACATATTCGTGTTCCCATCGCTCGTGGAATCGTTCGGCTTCCCCCTGGTCGAGGCCATGGCCAAGGGACTGCCGGTCGCGGTCGCCGATACGCCGAGCAACCGCGAGATTGCGGCAGACGCAGGTTTGTTCTTCCCGCCGGCGGATGCGCAAGCGCTTGCTGGAATTCTCGGCGAGCTCATCGATAACGCCGCGCTGCGCGAGGCGAGATCCGCCGCGGCGCTCCACCGCGCGCAGGATTTCTCGTGGCAGCGGGCTGCCGAACGAACCCTGGTATTGTTCGACGCGGCCTTGCGCCCGGCCTCGCCTAGCGACCGAACGCCCAACCGGGAATGATGGCGTTGGATACGACCCTTCAGAACCGCACGGAGCAGCACTACGATAGCCATCCGTTCGACGCGATCACGCCGGAGGATGAGCATGCGCCGCGGACCATCCAGCCAAAGCCGTTCATCGAATTTTGCGAGCGCTATTTACGACGCCCGATGGCGGTCGCGGAAATCGGCTGCGGTCCCGGACGCGGGACGATGTATCTTGCCGCGCTTGGCATCGATGTAACGGCCGTCGACATCAGCGCCGCCTCGTTGGCGCGCGCCCGCAAGCGCGCTCCCAAGGCCGGTTTCGTGCGCGCAACGGCGATGACGCTGCCGTTTTCCGATGCGTGCTTCGATGTCGTCGTCGCCGACGGGGTCATTCATCACACGCCGGACGCGCGTGCCGCGTTCGCGGAAAGCGTGCGCGTTCTGCGTCCCGGCGGCTATCTCTATCTGGGACTCTATAACCGGCGGCGGCATTACTATTACATCTATACCTATGCGGGACCGCCGATCCGCTGGCTGGACAAATCGGCGGCAGGCCGTGCCGCGCTCGGGATGACGCTCATTCCGCTCTACTATCTTGTCCATCTGGCAAAATCGCGCGGCAGACGGGGCTGGGCGGGCGCGAAGAATTTTTTCTACGATTACATCATCACGCCGCAAGCGACGTTTTACACGCGCGAAGAAATAACGGCATGGGGCGACGCGCTTGGTCTCGATTTGACCAAATACGATCCCTCGCCCGGCAATGTCCATGTCTTCGTTTTGCGAAAACCACCGATTGGCCGAAACGATCATGGGATTTCAGAATGAGCTTATGTCATGGTCGTCGCCTGCATGCCTGAAGCCGAAAACCACCAGCCGCCGAGACAGCGCTGGCGGCGCGCCATGATCGGGCTTGCAATCGTCGCGCTGGCGGTCGGCGTTGCATGGCTGGAGCATGAGCCGATGCTCCGGCATATCGCTGGTTGGTGGGCCGTTTCCGACGAATTGGCCCATGCCGATGCCATCGTGGTGCTGGGCGGCGATATCAATGTTCGTCCGTTTGCCGCTGCGGCTCTGTACAAGCAAGGTTACGCCGCCAAAATTCTGCTCTCGAATATACAATTCGGCAAAGCCGAACGTCTCGGGCTGGTACCCTCCAACACCGAGCTGAACCGCGACGTTCTGCGAAAGCTCGGCGTTCCCGAAACCGCAATTGTCACCATCGGCGAAAACAATTCGAGCACGCAGCAGGAAGCCGCGGCGGTGCGCGAATGGGCGCTGCAATCCCAGGCCAAGCGCATCATCGTTCCGACGGAATTGTTCGCCACGCGCCGGACCCGCTGGATTTTCGATCGGGAGCTCGGTCCGGTCGGCGTCGAGGTCTTAGTCCACGCTTTTCCGTCGCCCGGCTACACGCTTGCCGACTGGTGGCGACATCGCTATGGCCTGATCGACTTCAACAACGAAGTGCTGAAATATTTGTATTATCGCGCGAAATACTGAAGCCGAGGCAGGTCGCGGATTTTCCCGGCCGCGGAGTTGACGTTTGCTGTTTTACCTGTCGCAAGCGCTTTGGACTGTCGGCGCACCGTCGCGAATTTTGGCGCTGGCGATCGTCGCGGCCTGTTGGCTCTCGATAACCGGCACGGGGCGGCTGCGAATATTATCGGCGGCGACGGTCGGTTTGCTGGTATTCGTCGCCATCGCCCCGGTCGGGTACTGGCTCATGGTGCCGCTTGAAGCTCGGTTCCCCGCCTGGGATTCGACATTGTCTCAGCCGCCCTACGGAATTATCGCGCTCGGCGGCGATAGCGGCCGCAGGCTTGACGCCTTGGCGCATCTCAGCCGGCAGTTTCGCGAGGCCCGCCTCGTCTATAGCGGGCGCGGCGATCGGAACGCCGCGGCGTTCGAAATGCGCGAGGAGCACATCGATCCGGCGCGCGTCATCCTCGAAACAAGCTCGCGAAACACGTTCGAGAATGCGGTCGATAGCGCTCAAATTGTCAAGCCGCAAGCGGACGAACTCTGGCTGCTCATCACGACGGCTGCGCATATGCCGAGGGCGGTCGGGTGTTTTCGCCGTGCCGGGTTTCGCATCGCCACTTATCCTGTCGATTTCGCAACACAGGGTGGGTCGGGCCCGGCGCCAATCGGCGAGCGGCGCCTATCTCAGCTCGACGACGCCGCAAAAGAATGGATTGGACTTCTCGTCTATCGGATCGTCGGCAACACAAATACCTTGTTTCCCGGTCCATGATATTTGTTACTGTTGACGAAATGCGCCGCGAGCATCCGCCGGAGTAAATTTCTCATGCCGCTCGTGGACGTCATCATCCTGACGCATCAGGAAGAGCTGAACCTGCCCCATGCGTTGCGAAGCCTCAACGGCCTCGACTGCGCAGTCTTTGTCGTGGATTCGGGAAGCACCGATCAAACCGTGCAGATTGCCCGGGCCTCCGGTGCGCAGGTCGTAACCCACGAATTTGAAAGCCAGGCTCGCCAGCTCAATTGGGCGCTCGACACGCTGCCCTTGACGGCGCCGTGGACGCTCCGGCTCGATGCCGACGAGCGCCTCACCGATGAGCTGGTGCGGGAGATTGGGCGCGTGCTCGCGAACGCGCCCGCCGATGCCGCCGGTTATCTGATCAAACGAAGGGTCTATTTCTGGGGGCGCTGGATTCGCTTTGGCGGCTATTATCCGACATGGCTGCTGCGGCTGTGGCGAACCGGCAAGGCTCGGTCCGAAGACACCTGGATGGACGAGCACATGGTCGTCACCGGCGGCTCGATCGGCCGCCTGAAACACGATTTCATCGACGAGAACCGCAAGGGACTGACGTTCTGGATCGACAAGCACAACCGCTATTCCGATCGCGAAATCATGGCGATCGACGCGCCATTGGACCAAGGCGCGCGGCAGCGCGTCGGGGATGCGGTCGTGCGCAGGCGGTTTCTAAAGCGGACGATTTACGGCCGGTCGCCGCTATTCCTGCGCGCGATCGCCTATGGATTTCTGCGCTATTTCATACTGCTCGGTTTTCTCGATGGCCGGGCCGGCTTTGTGTTTCATTTTCTGCAGGGCTTTTGGTACCGCCTGATCATCGATGCGAAGCTATACGAACGGCGGATCGACAAATCATCTCCCGGCACCGCGGCGTCGGACACTGGAAATAAAAACGTTCCGGTGAGCGACGGTCCATGAGCGTCCGCAATGTCGTCGAACATTGCGCACGAAATCTGCGGTTTCGCAGGCGACTGCCGCGGGAATTCGGCGCACGCGTCATTTGGACGTCGCCCGACGCGCGGTTGCGTTATCTCCGGCCCGGCGCAGCCGCCTTCGACCGCGAGTTGCTGCAGTTCGTCCGCCGCTTCATCACCGCGGGACAGGTGGTTTACGACGTTGGCGCCAACGTCGGCGAATTCGCCGTAGCTGCAGGCCACTTCGCGGGTCCGCAGGGCGCGGTGTTGGCCATCGAGCCGGATCCGTTCCTGTGCGCCCTCCTCCATCGCACGATTGCCGAACCGGGAAACGCGGCATTGCCGCTGGAGGCGCTTTGCGCGGCCGTCGCTGAAAAGGACGGCTTCTCCGCTTTTCATATCGCGTCCCGTGGACGCGCCTCCAATGCCCTTGCCGGGCACGGCATGCCCACCATGGGTGGCACGCGCGGCCGATTCATGGCGCCGGTCTTCGCCATCGACACGATCGCGCAGGCGTGGCGCGCGCCGGATTTCATCAAGATTGATGTCGAAGGCGCCGAGGTCCGAGCGCTCGATGGCGCACGTCAGACGCTATTGCGTCATCGACCCCTGGTTCTTGTCGAAGTGACGGCGATGCAGGACCGTATCGGCGCGTTCTTCGAGCAGATAAATTACCGGCTCTTTGCTCAGACGGCCGGCGGCGAGCTGATCGGGATTTCGCAGTGTGCCTTTAATACCCTTGCCGTACCGGCGGAAAAAGTGCCGACGGTGAAGTAACGGGGGCCCGCACGTTTAAATAATTATTTAGTATTATCAATATGTTAGAGTAACTCAGCGGCCGCGAGCCGAAATAGCGCGCCGCCACAGCCACAGTGGCAGGCGCAACAGCGGATAGAGAAAATGAAGTGGCAAGGGCAGCGGAAAGCGGATGACATCGGCAGGCCCCGCCGCCGCCGTCCGGATTTGCGCCGCATAGAATGCCCAACCCTGTCCCAGCAAAAATTGAGTCCTGACAATGCGCGTCACGCCGGCGACGCCGCCGTCGGCCTCCGTTTCCGCGCGCGGCGCGGTCATCGCATCCAAGGCGATCATCACCAATTTTTTCACTCTTTGATTTGCCCGTAATTCGTCGGCGAGAGCATCCGGCAGATTCAAGGCAAAGAGCCGCTGGCAAAGCAACAGCCCCTGCCCCGCACACAGACCGGCGCCAATCCGTTGCGCATGACGGTAGAGACGTCCGATGTCGGCGTCGTTGCCGACCAGCGCATTGACGTCGGCAAGCCATTTCAGCCGCGACCAAGCGTGATGCGCGCCGTGAACGCATAAATAGGCGAAAAGATCTTCTCGCTCCAAGGTGCGGACGATTGCGCCGTCGGACAGCGTGACGCTTTGCGCCGCCGAATGTGCGTCGACGTCCCGCAGCAACAGCGGATTGTCCATGACGCGCCATTGCAGCTCGACGATGAGATGACGATCGGAATGGACGAGCTCAACCTCCCGCGCATACCGCACCACGGACTGGCGTTGCCGAGCGCTGAGATGTTTCGCCGGAGACGAAAGGACATAGCCCTCGCGTTCGAGGAGCTGCATGGCCGTTTCGGCACGCTCCGGAGCGACCAGAAGGTCGATATCTCTTGCGTGCTTCGCGCCGAGCTTGCCATAGGCAAGCTGCGCGAGCGCAACGCCCTTTAGAACCAGGACGGGGATGTCCGCCGTTTCAAGCGCGCGCTGAAGACGAACGGTCTCGGCGGCCAAGACTGAATTCTGCCGGCCGACGCGCTCGGCCCACGCCCCAAGCTTCTTGGCGGCGACGGAAGGCAGATCAATTCCGGCCGCCGGCAGCGCATCATGGACGAGCCCGGCGACCCGCTGCCGCCGCACCAGCCACAGAAAATGATTCCAGTCGGTAACGCCCGCGGCGGCGTTCCGAACGGCAATGTTACGCGCCTCCGATGCCGGCCAACGGCAACAGGCGGCGGCGAGAAGAAATTCGGGCGTGACGGTATCGCCGGCCGCGCGCAGCCCGGAAGAGGAATAATGATGGACGGCGGGCGCGCCGTCCGCGGCATGGCTTTGTATCGTCATCCCGTATACCGACACCGCCTGAATAATCAGTCTATTCTGTATGCGGCCGCCGTGCCAGCGCTGCGCTGTTTCCGTCAGCGCAATGTCGTGACCCGGCCTCGTCCGCGATCCGCGGTCCTATTTTCGGCGCAACGGCCGGCTTCAAACCGGAACAGCCGCTTGCACAATGTCAAACTCTCCGCCCTGTGCGCGATGATGACGACGGTCGGGCGCGCGCGAAGCCCGCACAGCCGCTCGAGAATGAGCCGCTCGCCTTCGACATCGATGGCGCCGGTGGCCTCGTCCAAGACCAGCAGGCGGGGCTTGCGCAGGATCGCGCGCGCCAAGGCGATGCGCTGGCGTTCGCCGCCGGACACCAGCGTGCCGCGCTCGCCGACGATCGTATCCAACCCCAACGGCATGCCGCGGATCAGAGCATCCGCGCCGGCGAGGCCGAGCGCATCCCACATGTCCTGCTCGCTCGCCTGCGGATGAGCCCAGCTGAGGTTGCGCCGGACCGTATCGTGGAACAGAAAAGGGTCCTGCGAGATGTAACTCACACGCTGTTGCCAGGACGCGAGCGTGGCGCCTTCCAGCACCGTGCCGGCGACGGCGATCCGCCCCTGTTGCGGCGCGAACAGCCCGACCAGAAGGTCGGCGAATGTCGTCTTGCCGGCACCCGATGGCCCGATGATGCCGACAAGCTCACCGGCTTCAATGGTCAGGCTGACGCCTTGAATGCCGCGCACGAGCCCGGTGCCGCCGTCATCCGCCGCGTGACGAAAGGAGACATTGTCAAAAACGATTGCGCCCTCGGCCAGCGGCAGTACCGCCGCCGGAGCCGGCTGTTCGCGCGGCATTGCCGCGAGCTCTCGTTCAAGCTCCTTGACCTTCTCATAGGCCGGAATGACATACGCGAGCTGCTGCAGGCCCTGCTGAATCTGTCCGATCGGCCCGATCATTCGCGTGATGATGACGAGGAGCGCGATCAACGTCGCCGCTGCGACATGGAACACGCCGAAGCCAACCAGCACCAGCAAGCCGCCGACGAGCGCCGACAGCGTCGAGAGCGCGATCCGGCTGCGCGATTGTTGGCGGATGTAGTCGATCTGCCGGCGCGCCAGCTCGTGCAAAGTTTGCCGAAATTCGGCTAGGAAGCTCGATTGCAGATTTTGGCTCATGGCGAGCTTCAATCCGCCAAGAAACTGCGCGGTCGCGTCGAGCAGCGACAGGTTCGCGTTGGTCACGACCCGCCCGAGAGCGTGCGCGCGCCGCACGACACCCACGAACGCTAAGGCACCGAGAGCCAGCAAGCCGAGCGCCAAAGCCGCCAGAGCCGGCGCCAGCAGGAACACCAAAACGGCCTGCGCGCCCAACATTGCCACGGCAACGGCGCATTGTAGGAGGAACTGCGCCATGGCGCCGATGCGCTGAATATCGCCGCTCGTGATATGGGTGATGCGCGCATGCCGCAACCGCACCACCTGATTCCATTGCGCGGCGGCAAGGCGTTCGGCGATGCGCAAACGCTGCGCCTCCACGAAACCGGTTTGCAATCTTGCGGCAGTCACGTCGCGAAACGAAATCACGACGGCGCGCAAAACGAGAAGGACGCCGAAAAGCGAAAGCAGGAATGCGAGCTGGCCAATGGGACGCTCGATGCCAAAGACCCGGAATGCCGCCGCCGCTGCCCTGCCGATCCTGCCGGAAGCCGAATCCGGCTCGATCACAATCACCAGCAACGGAACGATCAGGACCAGGCTGAAGCCTTCAAGCAGCGCCCCAAGCGCGACCAGGAGGGCTGCAAAAATACCGGCGCGGCCGGCGAATGCCGCAAACTCGCGCAAGAATTGACGCAGGACCGCTGCGACCGGCGTGGCGAGGATGTCGGCGTCTTCGGCGAGAGCCTTATGCTCCGGCGGGGCAGTAGCGCCGGTCATCGATTGGCTCCCGATGCCTGGCGCAAGAAATGGCCCGCCGCGCTGTCGCGAAAGAGCCCACTTGCGCATCATCGAACTTTTCCATATCCCACGCCCCATCGTCCAAGTGATTACGATATCACAATACACGGGCCCCCTGCATCACCACGAATGCCCTTGATTTCAAGCGGTAGAATACAGATCAGGTAGAGAGGTCGGGCCATGGCCCATGCAGCGCTAGGCGAGCCTCGTTCCAAAATTGCGCCGCTCCCTGCCTCGAACTACTTCGCTTGCGCACGGGCACATCTGGTCGATCTGGCGTCAATGCTGGTGTTGTTCTTCTGCACGAGTATCGCTGCCGGCCGGGTGTGGCGATTTCCATTCGATGACGAGATCTATACGCTGGCGCGGACCGAGATGCGGTCGGCGCTCAAGCTCCTGGTGGTCTTTCCCAGGACCGGCGCGGATATTCATCCGCCGCTGCCGCTCTTGCTGTTTTACGGATTGCGCCACCTCGGTCTGAGCGACGCGGGGATGCGATTGTGCAGTCTCGCGATGACCGCGCTTGCGCTCGTGCTGTTCCAGCTGCTGGCTTTGACTTGGATCGCACAGCGTCATGGGGCGGCCGCCTCGCCGCCGATCCGGCTGATCGCCGTGCTTTTGTTCGGCCTGACCCCGCTCGCGATCGGCCTGGGCGACGCGCTGCGCTGGTATCCGCTGTTTGCCCTGGCAATTGCACTCTTCGTCACGCTCTATCTGGCCGGCAATGTCGCAACACAGCTCCTTTCGGGATTGGTGCTCGGGCTGGCCGCCTCGATCGATCTCATCGCGGCGCTGATGATTCCGCCATTCATGCTGTATCGGTACGGCCTGCAACGGCGATTTCGCTGGTCGTTCGATGTGACGTTTTGGCTGCTGGCCGGTTTGGGCGGCAGCCTCGGTATCTATACCGCCTATTGGTTGTTTGCCGACCGCCTCGCGCTGGTGCTGACGATTTTCGACACGGGCGTCGTCGCGGCCATACTGATCGAGACGCTCGGATTCTTTGGCGGCCATGCACTCGGCGTAAGCCAGGCGTGGCTTGTCGTTCCGACGATCGTTATCTTCGCTATTGCGGCATATTCGGAAATCGACCGGACGCAGCCCGGCAATCCGGCGCATTTGTTGCTGCTCATGCTGGGTGCCGGCGCGCTCATGGTTGTGGCGGGCTTTTTCCAGCCGCGCGCCTTCCTTTATCTGGCGCCGGCCGTCGCCGTGCTGTTGACCTTGTTTTTCGACCGGCAGATCCAGGCCGGCCATACCGCACGCGCGCTGGCGCTCGTCACGCTCGTGCTGGCCACATCCGTCTCGGCCGTGGCGAACGTCAATTTTGGCACCCACCCGTTCAAGCGCAACGCAGTCATTCCGTATCAGAGCATTTTGGATTTCATTGCCGACAACGAGAAGGGCCATGTCCTGGTGGTCTCGACCGACCCGGTCATGCCGTGGCTTTTGGAAAAAGCCGGCGGCGATCGCTGCATCTACTTTTTTTTCAGGATGAGGCATTGTCTTGCCCCGGCGCAGCGTTTCGATACAATCTTTGTCATTTCGGGATACAACGGCGAAGAAGAAGCCACGATGCGGCAGTTCAAGGCTTTCCTGGCCGATATCACGTCAGGACGCAGTAAAGTCGCGACGCTGAGAGCCGGCCGCGACGAGGACGCCGCGCTGAAAACCCGGCTGACCGGCGTTCACCTCGACGAGGCCATTTTGACCGTCGACTATTACCAGTGACGGTCGGGCGGCGAATGACGTCCCCTCGGCGCTGTACCACACTCACCCGCCTCGCGATCGCTCGCCGAGAGGGACACGACCGCATCGAATGCAAGTCACAGGTAACATGACAATGGCAAACAGGCAGCTCGTATTCGAAGATTTTGCCGACAAGATCGGCGTCGTGTTCACGCTCAGCGAAGAGGACCTACCCGCGATTGCGCTCACTCTGAAAGAAGCCGTGCTGCTCAACCCGGCCTTTGCGCCGAAAGACCTGCGGCCGCCGTTCTCGCTGACCTTCCGCGCCGAGGATCCACGCGTGCTGCCGCAGCGCCTCTATCGCATGGCGCATGATGGATTGGGCGAAGTGACGATCTTTCTGGTGCCGCGCGCCAAAGACGATTCGGGCGTGACCTATATAGCCACCTTCAACTGACGCATCTTTTTCTGGCCGCGGCTTTTCATTCCGCGGCAAGCTCGCTCAAGGCCTCGAGGCGATTGTAGACCTCGCCAAGATGGCGGTCGGCGGCGCGGCGGATATTGTCGGTCGCTTCGCGCCGCTTGCTCTCCGTGTCGGAGGTAAATGACAGGGTTGGCGACTTGGCGTCCTGCTGCGCGATTTGCCGCATGCGCTGCCGCTCCTCTTCGCCGCACGCCATGCCGAAATGCGGCAGGATCGCCGAACAAACGGCCTCGGGAAGCTTTCGGTAGTTGAGAACAAGCCCGCCGCCCAAATCTCGCCCGGCAATTTCGTGGTGCTTGATGACGGCCCGGCAAATGACACCCAGGACGCGGGCGCAATAATCTTCGTCCATCAGGTACCCCGCCGGATCGAGGCCGAAAAAGCCCGGCGGCATGTACTCCGGCACCATTTGCACGCCGCGCTGACGCATCTGCGACACCAGAACCTCGACCGGATCGCGGTAAAGAAAGACCCAGGGCACATCGGGAAAGGCGTGCCGGAACAGCGGCAGAGCAAGCGTGTGCCAGCAATCCAGCTTGATGACGTAGCGCCGCTCGTGGCCGGCGCGCTTGCGGCCGAAGGCTGAGATCATGGCACGGAGCGCCCGCACGGCATCTTCGGGGGCGAGGGCACGGCCAAGCTGCACGACGGCATCGATCGGAGCCGCTTCGGAGATCACGACGCAGTCGGACAGCGCCGCCAGCATTTGCGCCGCGAGCGTCGAACCGCAGCGCGACATGTGAAAAATGAAGCCGCTGGGCTTGAGGCTGTCCGCCGTTTCGGCTTGCGCGATGAGGTCTTGCAAGACGGTGCGATAGCGGAACAGGCGATTGAACGGGAGAGCCCAGGCGCGCCGGACCGCGCCTTCGTAAAACGGCGCCCGCAGCGGCTTCGGTCCGAGCCACCCCCAATCGACGTAAGTTGCGCCGGAGGCTGCCACCACGCCGATCGGAAGCCAATGGCGCGGCGGCAGCGACGATCCGGAGAAGGGAGCGTCCGCCCATCGGGCCAGCCCGAGCGGATCGGCCTGCGCTGCCTTACGCAGGCTCGCTTCGGACAGCACGATGTCATGGCATTGCGCGCTACGCACCGTGTGCGCGATGAAGGCGTCCGTGTCCTCGACCGCGGCGAGGCGCGCCGCCAAGGCCTCATCGGCCATGACCAGTGCCGCGAAGCTCTTCAACGCATCATCGCTGACAGACCGGTCCGAAAAGCCAACGGGGTCAGGCGACGTGCAATTGGGCGCCATCTGGCAACCATTCCAATTCCAGATAGACGTCACTGTCGGCAATATCGGTGAAGCCGAGGCGGCGGTAGAGCCGCAGTGCCGGATTGAATTTTTCCACCATAATGCCGACGCCCTTGCCGCTGGCGCGGCCGGCTGCCTGCAGGGCTTGGAGGATCGCGGTGCCGATGCCACGGCCGCGCCAAGGCGGCAGCAGCGTTACGTCGACAATATACAACTGCGTGCGCCGCACTTGAAGATAAAGCCGCCCCGCGGGTTCGCCGCGCTCTTCCAGCACGTCGAAAGCCGTGTCCGCGAAATAGGTGCGATAATGGTGGCGCTGTGCCTGGAATTGGCTGGCCAGGAAGGCCCGCTTCTCTTCGGCGCTCCATGGCACCGGCGCCAATTCCTCTTCGCGCGTCGACGCATAAACCCGCATCAGGAAATCGACGTCGGCATCGGTCTCCGGTCGCAAGGCGAAGCCCTGCGACAGCAAAGCCGCCGGCAACGCAAATGCCGGCGGCGTTTGTTCCAACGTCACCAAGCGCTCCGGCTAAGAGCGCGGCGGGTAGACGCCCCGCAGCGCAATGCAGAAAAGCAGCACCAGATAGGGCTGCATATTGTCGTGCGGCTGGCCCTGCCCGCTCGGGCCGATCGCCTGAGGCGCCATGCTCAGCGTCGGAGAAGCCGTCTTATTATAGAGCTTATCAGGCTCCGAGGTGCCGAGGTACGCCGTGGTCGTCGGAGCATGCAGGTTTTGCTGGCTTGTGGCCGCCCCCAACGTATTGATGACGTGATTGTGCTGCGGAAGGTTGGTTTGGTTGAGCGTCACCGTCGTCGTACCGCTTTGTTGTCCGAGGAAGTACTGAGAGAGCCCAGAGCCCTGACCTTGATTGACACCGGTGTTGCCCTGGAAGTTCGGCAAAGCAAAGGTGGTCGTTCCATTGCCGCCGTAGTAGGTGCCGAGCAGCGAGAACAGCGCGGTATTTTGCGAGATGGACAGTATTTGCCCATCGCAGGTGGCCCAGCCAAGGGGCGCGAAGTTAAATCCAAAGATCCGGACTTCGCCGAGATACGGGTTGCTCATGAGTCGCGCTCCAACGCTGCTAGCTTTGGCTCGGGTAAATGCCCTGAAGGGCGATGATGTAGGTCACGCACAATGTCGGCATGAGATTCGGATGCGGGATATTACTCCCCGTCATGCTGCATGATCCGGATGACAGGGTCCTAGGATTCGGCGGCGGCGCAATTCCATTATCGTAAACATAAAGATAACCGCTCGAGATCTGGCTCGGCCTGCCCGGCAACGTGTTGGCGGTAGGGGTCTGGCCGCCCGAGACCGCGGTCGTGCCGGACGCCGAGAAGCTATGATTGTGTTGCGGGATTTGCTGCGTGTTAAGCGTGACGTTTTCGGTACCGGCAATCTGGCCGATCACGTAGGTCGAAAGCCCCGTCCCGGTACCCTGATGGATCGCAACCCGGGACTGCAGATTCGGCAGCGCGAAAGTGGTGACCCCGTCGCCGCCATAGGTGGTGCCGATGAGGTTGTACAGCGCCGGGTTCTGATCGATGGGCACGAGCTGGCCGTTGCAAAAGGCCCAACCGGCAATGGCGAAGTTGCCGCCGAACATGGTGATCTGTCCGAGAAATGGCTGGCCCATGGCAGAACGTCTCCTACTGTCCGATACCGCTTGCTGCTTCTAGTTGCGCGACGGGAAAAGACCCGACAACGCGATGCAATAGTTGATCACGAGGTATGGCTGGAGGTTGCTGTGTCCCAGCCCTTGGCCCGTCATGCCAATCGAATTCGGGTTGAGCGTACTCAGACCGGTCGGCGGCGAATAATAGAAGTCGGCCGTGTTCGGACTCGACCCCAATGTAGAACCCGGTATTTCCGCGTCGCCCGCCGTCGAGGTGCCGACGAGGAAGTGGATATGACCCGGCATGGTGGCGTTGGTAATGGTGATCTGCTCTGAACCGGCCATCTGTCCCTGCACATAGACGCCGTCGTTCGAGCGGTGCATGGGAACGCGGCTCTGCAGATTGGGCAGGGCAAAGTTTTGCACGCCGTTGCCACCGTACATGGTGCCGAGCAGTGAAAACAACGCTGCGTTCTGCTGGATCGACAGCAGCTGCCCGTTGCACAGCGCCCAGTTTTTAGGTGCAAAGTTGAACCCGAATGATCTCACCTCGCCCAAGAAAGGATTAGTCACAGCCACCCTCCCGCGAAAACCGCCCCACAACTGCAGTTTCTAACTCAAACACAAGTGCTTGACGGTTTCAAGTACAACCGTTGATCAAAAGCACCTATCCGGCCTCAGGGGCTAGCTTTTAGGCCGATGCTGCCGTACAATCTTGGATGGCGGCGGGTTGCCTGCTGGTCCTGGGGTGGAACGGAAATCATGACCACGGATGAAAAGTCTCGCGGCTTACGCAACGACGGCAACGAACCGGCAGGACAGCGCCTGCCGTGGCACGCACCGAAATTGATCAAATCAACGACGATTCAGCGCTTGACCGGGACCCATGCACGCAACAGCGGGGGCAATGTCAACTCGCCAACATCATCCGTCAGCTAGCAACGCGAAAGGCGGTTGAGTGGCGACCGGCTTTCGCGTCGATGCCGTGCTGCGGTCATTCGGATAACGATAACCGATGAGTGCGTTTGCCGGCGTCGTGTTTTTCGACGCGCAGCCCATAGATAGCCGCACTCAGGATCGAGTCGCTCGCGCAGTACCCCATCGAGAGGGATCGACTGTACGCGTCCAATGCGACTCTCATGCCGTGTTCGCGCAACGTATCCCGCTGCGTGAAGCGCAATCCCCCAGATCGCTGCCGTCACGTCGCCCTGGCAGGGTACTGTTCGCCGCGTCCGCTCGAATCGATAATCGCAACGACGTCGTCACGACGCTTGGGCTTGAGAGGAACGCACGCGAGGCGAGCGATACCGACCTTGTGCTCACTTCGATCGAGCGCGCCGGCGATGCCGGGCTCGCCCAGCTCGTCGGCGATTTCGCCTTTGCTTATTGGGATCGTGATGCCCGGGAACTAATGCTCGGCCGCGATTGCCTGGGGCGCGTGCCGCTGTTTCTTCACGCCGGGCGCGGATTCGCCGCCTTCGCATCGAGCTACAGCAGCCTGTTTGCGCTGCCGGATGTGCCACGCGAGATCGACGATGTCATGCTCGGTCATTTTCTCGCGCTCAATCTTGAGGATAGGCGCAGGACGGTTTATCGCGGCATCGAGCGGGTGCCCAGCCGCTCGGTCGTAACCATCAATCGGGCAGGTTGTGCGCATCGCCATTACTGGGCGCCAAATCTCGATGCGCCGCCGCCGTACCGGACCGAGGACGATTACATCGCGCGGGCCCGCGAATTGTTGGACCAGGCGGTCGCGACGGCCATGGGAGACGAGAACGCCGCGTTGCTGATGAGCGGCGGGCTCGATTCATCCGGCGTAGCGGCAACGGCATGCCGGCTGGGTCTGACCGATCGTCTCGATTGCTACACGACCACTGCGCCGGCAGACACCCAGGTGGATTTTGGCAAGTGGAGATACCGCGACGAACGCGACAAGGTGGAAGTCTTGGCGCGAATGTATCCGCAATTGCGGACGAATTTCTGCACACCGCCGATAGACCATCCGCTCGACGCCGATCCCACGCGATTTTTTGTTCGGAAGAATATCCCGACGCGCAACGCAAGCATCATTGGCCAATACGATGCCTTGATCGCGACAGTGGCTGCCAAACATCGCACCTTGCTCGATGGAAGATACGGAAACCTGGGGCTGAGCTGGGACGGCCAAGATGCATTGTTCGATTTGTTTCGTACCCGGCAGTGGCCCAGTTTTGCCAAGGAGCTGCGCGCGACAGCGCGCCGTGATGGGCGCGGAATGGCGAGGACGTTCTACACGAGGGTTGTGAGCCGTGCGATGCCGCACCGGCTGCGCCGAATGGTGTATCGGCTTAAAGGGCAGGACCCCGACAGCGTGGAGCGCTATAGCGCGCTCAATCCGAAATTTTTTGCCGAGCACGATTTCGCCGCCCAATTTTACGCCGATGATTTCGATCCGTGGTTCAGTGAGGGTGACCGGAGGCGGGGAGCCGCACTGCGCGCCATCTACATGTTCGATCACAACCAATTTGGCCGCGACGGGACCGGCATGGAGACAGAAATTATGGGTATTGCGCGGCGCAGCCCGCTCGGGGACCGCCGTTTGCTGGAATTTTTGCTTACCGTGCCCGAGTCCATGTTCCAGAGAAATGGCGTGCCGAGAAGCTTCGCCCGACGCGTGCTTGCCGATCGGCTGCCGCGAGAAATTGTCGAAGAGACCCGGCTCGGCGTCAATGAAACTGCCTGGTTCCGCATTCTCGATGCCCAGCGTGAGAATATTCGCCGCGACCTTGAGCGCATCGAAGCTTCTACTCTTGCACGGCGTCTGCTCGACATTCCGCGCCTCAAACGCCTCATGGACGAGTGGCCGAAGGATGAGCAGGAGGCGCAATCGCGCGCGCGGGAGTACCAGCGCCTGTTTACCCGCGGTATCCACATCGGCCGCTTCATCCGCTGGGTCGAGGGCGGCAACGCTTGAACGGCAGCAGCTGTCGAAAGGAGCGTAATATGCCGAGCAATCAACCTCCTGCAGCCATCCGGGACGATACCGTCATTTGCCGGAGCACGGATGTTTTGAGCGCTGGAGTAGGCGCCGAAACCGTCATGATGACAGTCGATACCGGCTACTATTACGGCCTGGACGATATCGGCAGCGAAATCTGGCAACGCCTGGAAACGCCGCGCAAGTTCAGCGAGCTCGTCGATAGTTTGGTCGCGGATTATGACGCAGACCGCGCAGTGATTGCAGAGGACGTACGCATGCTGCTGACGGACATGGCCGCGCATGGTGTCCTCAGGTTTGACTGAAACCGGCCGGCGATTCCAAACGCGTCACTGCGCGGGCTTCGAATGATAAATCCAACAATTGATCGCAAAGCGCGAATCGACGAACCGGTACGAAGGGCAACTTACCGGCGTGACCTCGTGCGGGACCCACGACGGGAATACCACCAGCGTATTATGCTCTGGCTCGATATCGGCGAACGTCATCATGGCGGGATCGCCGATGGCGTAAAGCCGGAGCACGCCGCCGGTGAACGCCTTGGGCTGGACGTGGAAATAATAGACGCCGCTTAGCAGCCGGATGCCACCTGGGTTGGCGGCGGTTTTGATGTCAATGTGCGGCTTGTAGAAAGCACCGTCGCCGTGCGCCACCAGTTGGAGTTCGAGTTTCGGCATGGTCACCGGAGTTGTCCGCAGCTTGGCGACAAGATCGGGTACGAGGTGCAACAGCTTCGACTTGAGCATCGGCTTGAAGGGACCAAGATCACGCGTCGTCAGTGAGATGCGAATAGCCGGATCGGGCCGTTTTTCGGGACCTACGGTCGTGGGCTGAAATGCGTGTTCATGGGTCAGCGTATGTTCGAGCAGTTCCGCAACCGTATCTTCTTGCAGAAAGTCGCGAATTACGAGATGCGGCGGCATCAACACCCGAATCTCGGAACTCGCGGCGCTTTCACGGTTGCGTGGCGTCATTTCAGACATTGCTCTGCCTCGGGATTCTCGACGAAGGTCGCCGCCGGATGGCTCGTTACTCCCACGCACCGACATCATATTCCAATCGCCGTACTGGTGCGCCGATTCTTTTGCACGCGTCGTTCGGCACGCCAGACGAGCCCATTGTCCAGTCATGGGAGGCACGGCGAACTCGCACGCGACCCAGCGCGGACCTCAGCATGGTGATTGATCACGCCCAAATCTGCAGGTGGTGACGGTCGTGGCTCCCCCAGACCTCGATGGTAGTTCCCCGCGGACAATCGCGCGGTGCCGGGAAGGGCCAGAAAATCACGGCCCAGGCCGATGATGTTCCCGGAGCGGGGTCGTTCTCGTACCATCCGCTTTCGTCCATCCGCAGTGCGATCCACTGCGCGATACCATTGGCTCGGCCGCCGCCGCTCGTCAGCGTCTTCGCCGCCGTCGCCGCTGGAAACGGTCCACCGGACTGAAAATCGAAATCGAACAGATCGACGGGTGTGCTCATCAGCGTGAGGCGCGCGTCGCCGCGCTGGAGACCATAGCGATTCGTCGCGAGCCGATTGAACGGCGACAGATCGAAGCCGTCGATGGTGTCCATGCGTGCAAGATGAAGCTTGGCGTCATAGGCAAGGGCGACGCGTATGATGCCGCGGGCCGGTATGACCTTGGCGCCCGGCTTCAATAAGACACGCACCGCATGTTCGGTTGCGGACAATGCGTCTTCGCCAACCAAGTTGTTGCCGATGATCTCCGAAATCAGCACATCCGCCAGCCCGCCTAGGTCCGCGCCGGGATCGAGGTCATGGGACTTCTTCGCCACCACGCGCACGCGGTCGGCAAAGCCATTGAGCGCAACGATCTCGCGGGCGGCTTCGGCAATCGCGGGCACCGTTTCGCAGGTCACCACATGCTTGGCGCCGGCGCGCGCGGCCATCATAGCCAGAATTCCGGAGCCGGTGCCGATCTCGAGTACGCTGGTTTGCGCGGAGACGGCGCGTCCGATTGCCGCCGCATAGGCGGCATTGCGCGCTGCGTCGCGCACCAGGCTGAAATGCCAGGGTGGAACGCCTTGGCTCAACACGCCGGATACCAGGCTTCTGACTGCCGCGTCGTCCGGCGCTGCCAGCAGTGCCTTGCGCGCGATCTCCTTCGCACGCGCCCTTTCGCCTATGTTGAAAAGAACGCCGGCCAACCGCGCCAGTGCCAGCGGATTTTCCGCGGCGCGCGCAATCAATGCGTCGAGTGGCAATTGTTGGGGCATGAAGGCTCGTTACACGATTGCGACCGGCTGCAGATCCGCGGCCACCGCAATCCGCGGCATTTGCGTGCGCGACGGAACGACGTCATGAAAAATATGGGATGGGAAGATGACCAGCGAACCCGCCACCGGCTTGATGTATCGCGTACCCCAGCACGGCGTGTAGCCGCCGGTGTAGCTTTCGCAGAATCCCAGCGCCAAGGCGCCGCGGCCATCGTCGGCGCTGCCGACACTGTCCGGCACCAGCACGTGATAGACGGATGACACATAGGCATTGCCGTGAATATGTTCGCCGTTATGGCCCGGCCCGCGTAACACCGTGCTCGATTCGTAGAGATGCCCCGCCTTCGGAGGCGGCGGCATGACGGCGTCAAGGCCCCGGTCGCGCGCTTCGTCCAAAAAACTGTCGATCGCCGATTTTATGAACTCACGCAGCGCGATGAACGCCTCGCTGCGGTGAAACTGCGGCGCCGGATTGTAGTCAAAGCCCTCGTTCGCAGGCTTTGCCGGGGCTCGATCGGCGAGGATATCGTCGGCAAGGTGCCGGTTGAATTGATCGATGGCGCCGAATTGCGCCGGCGGATCGAATGGGACGCGAGCGACGTGGCGGTCCAGATCGACGATCTGCAAGGCCTCCGCGATCCGGCCGATTCGGCTCAATGCGATCGCGCGATGGGCGCGCACCAGCGCGGTGTCCTTAGAGGATTGCGGCAGCGCGTCGCAAACATCGAGCAGTTCCGAGCCATCCGGCTGTCTCGCCATCGGCGCTAACAGCGCCCGCAATGCCGGAATATGGGTGCCATTCGCTTTGACCGCCGACCAGAAGGCGTCTCGCGCATCGGCGGGGCGACGCAATTTGAACAGCGCGCGGCCCTTTTGAAAATGGAGCTCGGCGGAAGGGCCTCGTGCCTCGCCGCGGCGGCATGCGTCCAGAGCGGCTTCCGGGCGATCGAGCTCCACATAGCATTTCGCGAGCTTCGGTTCCGCGACAAACTCATCGGGGGCTTGCCGCGCGGCGGTCTCATAGGCATCCGCGCCTTCGCTGAATAGTCCGGATTTCTCGAATAAATCGCCGAGGCGCACATACAGCGCCGCATTATTCGGCCGTTGCTCGATCGCGTTGCGCAGCAGAGCGATTTTGACGGAATCAGGAACCTGAGAAACGAATTCAGGCTCAAGCCAACGCACGGCGCAAGTCCTGTGCGGGCGATGTTTGGCAACCGGCGGCTAATCTCAATCGCATAGCATGCTGGTCCGAACCAGATGGGACAGATCAACGTGCGCAAGCGACCACGCTCACACAAAACACGCGATCTCACCTCATGCGGTGCCGAGGAAGGGAAGACTCAATCGGGTCCGTTGAATGGCGCTTCCTCAATGAAGGGTATTGTACCATTCTGAGATGAGAGTGCAAACCAGAATGGATAAAACCTTTGCCCGCCAAACAACCCGGCCTGAAGCGGCTCCTTATCGCTCAACCCGCCGAGCGCGTCCTGGCATAAGTGGCAATTGCCCGAATAGCCATCGGGATTTTTGGGTTTGTCCAAATAATCAAAAATCGCTTCCATAGGGTTCTCGGCCAAAAATTGCAGGATCGGATCATTTTGCATACGCTTGACCAAATCCATCAAGGTGCACGTTTTCAATTTACCGACGATCACACCCTCGTTTTCATTATTCAATCCACAGCACGGCCGCGCGCTACCGTCGGGATCGAACACGATCTGATTAATAAAATCGCATGCTTCGTCGCTCGGGCGGGTCGCGATTCCTGGCAATTCCTTACCTCGTCCCAATGGCGACACCCCGCGAAAAAAGAGTTGGATTCGGTCGCTTAGCCCGGCCTCGCTTACTTGATTTCGAATAAGCTCCGCTGTCTTGCTTTCGCCCGGCGCCAATTCAAAATCGACTTTTAACTGCCGCTTGAACATGGCGTGATAGCTGCGTGCCAGAGTCAACACGTGATCGAATGCGATGAACTCCTGATGATAGATACCGGCGCTGACTTTCAAATGATCGTCACTTCCCCGCATGAATCCCGCAGTCGCCAGCCGCTTTAGCGCCCGGTTCGCTTGCTCATCGGTGGTTGCCCAATACCCATTGGTGTAGATGCTGATTCCGCGCAGGCCGGCGGCGCGCCCGGCTGCGATCAGTGCGGCAAGATGATCGGGATAGAGAAACGGTTCGCCGCCAGTGAGGTTGAGATGCCCGACACCGAGGCTTGGCATCTGCGCAATGATTCCCAGCATCGGTTCAAGTTGGATGCGCTGCGTCTTCAAGTGCGGGCCGGAATTGTTGTAGCAGTGCCGGCAGGCGATGTTGCAATGATAAGTGAAGCGAAAATTGACGCGTTTGACCTCGAAGGCGAGATTTGACAAGCGCCACAGGCACGAAGCGGCATTTTCACCAATGCGATCGAGCTCCAGCCAATCGGCCAACCACGGCCAATCGTAAGAGCTCACGATGTCTTGTGCATCCGCATGCAGTGCTTCGAGCGAAACGACCTTCTGGTCGTGCCGGGCCTGCATCGGCGGTGGATGAATCGCGAAGTACTCACGGTACAAGTTCTGCAGACGGCGATCTACAACGTGGAGAAACAAGTTTCGCAGCACGCCAATTGCACGCGTGCTCGGGCCGGATGCGACTCGGGTTCCCAGGGTCGCATACAATTCCGACACGTTTTGGAAGGACCCGGCCTGACGGCGGCTCAGGCACGCAATTACGGGAAACAGCTCGGCTCGGACAGCGATGCTCCTGCCGACAATCCGCGACAGATTAGCGATATCCGCGTGGTCCAAAAGATATTCGTTGAAGCCGTTTCGTGGACGGGATCGACCACATTCGCCGCCGATTATGATGGGCCGATGGCTGAGATACTCGAAGATCGCGCCGGGTTCCGAGTCGGGCTCTGCTGCCGAGATAGCCATAGGTTTCCACTTCGCAGCGACTGTCCAAAGTGAGTTTTAGCACATGCCCGCGGAGAGCTGAACTTGTGCAAAGTGCGCGCGCCAATTCACACAAAGCACGCGATTTCGGCGAAATTCTCCGCTACCGGATAGCCCGTCACCTCGACGCCCGCGGCATCGAGCCACGCATGAGCGTCGATCGGCTTGTCGTGCCCCTTGGCGGCGCCGAAATGCATGACGCTCTTGACGCCGCGGCGCTTGAGCATCACGCGCGCGGCCATGGCCTGCGGCAGGCATACCGCCTTGAACGGCACATAGCGCGCCGCGCGCGTCACCGCCCAACCGACCTCTTCGGCGCTTCGCGATTGGTCCGGCGCAGTCGCCGTTCGCACTTGCGAGACTCGGGCATCAGTTGGCGGCACGAAGGTGCCGAGACGGCGCGCCAGGCGCGGAAATGGCATAAAGACCAGTGCCAGTCGCGCCGCGAGCAGACACGCCACCGCCTCGGCCAGCAGCGCGCGCCGGCGATTGTCGACCTGCCTAAATCTCAGCAGCAGGCGGCGAATCAAGCGCAATCGCACCATGCTTCTCCAGGTCGTTGAGGAAACCGTCTACCCTGTTTGCGAATCATCGTCATCGAACCCTATATCGCGCGCACAAGCGGCATCGCGTCTGCCGGCTCATAGCCCAGCCGCCGCATCATCGGCGCATGCGCGGCCTCGATTCGCGCAACCTGCTCGGCGGTCAGTTCATCGCGCCAGCCGCCCACCTCGCCGCGGCGGAAGAATAGGCCGCCCGGCCGCACCGGAGTCTCGCGGAAGCCCTTATCCCGCTCCTGCAGCCGCAATTCGGCGAAATCGGCAAAGGCCACCGCGCGGCTGATCTCCTCGTCAGTCGCCGCGCGGCCCGCGAACGCCAGCGCGCGGCCGAGTGTGCCGATCGTGTCTGCAGCCATGTCCTCGTAGCGGATCAAATGAACCGGAATATCGGTCTGGTCCAGCCAGCTGGCAATGTGGCCGCTCCAGCCTGGAAGTTTCTGCCGCAGCTGGATGTGTTGCCGCAGTGTTTTTGTGCAAAACCCCGCGTCCCGATCACTCATGAATGCGACAGCCTCGTCGATGCTGGAGCGATAATGATTGGCGAACGAGGGCGCCACGTCGCGCGGGTCACGGGCGATCACGATCGCGCCGTCGGCACCGCGCCGGCCGGCGAGCAGCGGTTCGCCCTTCGGCGTCAACGTGTAGGCATCATGCACTTTCACGAAACGCACCGGCGGCGCGTCTTCCGCAACGTCGTACTCATCATCCTCGGCGCCGCGCGCGAATTCCTCATAGAGCCGCGGCCGCAAGCAGTCGATTTCGTCATGGGTGAGCAGTCCCGAGTCGATCAACATGAGATGATCGAACGCTTCGCGCGCGCTGGCGATGCCGCTGCGTTCCGGCAAGTCGTTGATGTCGACCGGCCTGCCGTCTTTGGCGGAAAGGTTCGCCACCAACATCCGGAACCAGGTGTTGCCGGACTTCGGATAAGAAGCGAGCCAGATGGTGCGGGTCACGCCGCCTTCTCCGTCAGGCGCAGGTCGTGCCAATGGCGTTCGAGCGAAGCGATCACGTCCGCCATCCTGGCGAAATCGAGCGTCCGGGTCAGATGGAAGATTCCGGCAGCATTGGCGATCATCGTTGCCGCGTGAAAATAATTCGCCCGCTGTCCGAGGCGCCGCACCAGCAGGGGCCGATAGGCGCTGCGCCGCAGCAACAGCGCGGCGTCGACGGCGTTGGGCTTTTCAATTCCCGGCACGTGCGGCGGCCGCGCCTCGCGCAGCGCATAGACCGCGCCGAGAACGAGCGGCTCGGTGAAAACTTCGCCCGGCTCGACGTAGAATTTCTCCAGGCTTTTGCGCACCCGTTCGCCGCGGCTCTGCGCCAGATCGAGGCGGTCGATGGCCTGCGCCCACAGCTTCAACTGGCGTCCGTCGGGATGCACGAGCGGCGCGCCTGTTGCGTTGGTGGTCACGGCGCAAAAATCGTCATTCACCAGCGGATAGCCGCGTTGCGACAATGCCGCCGCCAGTGTCGATTTTCCCGCGCCCGAGGATCCGCAGAACAGCACCGCCTTGCCGTTCACCCGCACGGCACTCGCATGCAGCACGATCTGCTCGCGCTGATGCAGCAGGATGCCGAACACGGTGCCGAGAATGAAGATCGGGATATCGGCGACGCTCTCATCCGTCTCTGGCGCGACCACGATTTCGCGGCCGTCATTGAGCAAAAAACGCGCGACATTGGGAATACGCAAGAGGAACTGCTTGTCGGCAACCTGCCAAGTCGGTCCGGTGGCGCGGCTATCTGACAAATTTTCTGGCACCGCTCCGCGCCGGATCGACACCTGAGGCAGCCGCTCGACCGTGCTCGCAATCAGTCCCGGCAGCTCGATTTCGCTGCTGACGGACAGCCCTGCGATGCGATAAAATTGCACTATTCCACTCGTTTTGTTCATCGCCGCCGCAGGCGCCAAAATGGCGTCGGGACTTGAGCCGCATCATACGGAAAAACCCATCAAATTCAAAATGCGTCGCGTCCAGGCCGCCATGCTAGCATTGTCGCTCCAAGCTATAGCTCCATGACCGCACACAATAGCGAGCCATCACCAGGAACGAAGCGGCCCTCGTTTGTCGCGCGCGCGGCGCGCGGCTTGTGGCGGCTGGTCTTCGACCGCTCTTACCGCAATCTGATGCGGCTTCGACTGCTGCCGCCAACGGGCGTGTTTCAGCCGTTCAACGACACGGGTGCGGACCGCTATCCCAAGATATTCGGCTTCGTTCAATCGGCGCTCGGCGCCACCAGCAAGATCAGAATTCTGTCCTACGGCTGCTCGACCGGCGAAGAGGTATTCTCGTTGCGCAGTTATTTTCCCCACGCCGCCATCAAGGGCATCGACATCAATGCGGGAAACATCGCGGTTTGCCGACGGCGGCTGAAAGAGAAGCCTGACGCGGCCATGTCATTCGAACGCGCAAGTTCGATGGAAGCGGAGCCGGCCGCCGTTTATGATGCGATCTTTGCCATGGCGGTGCTGCGACATGGTAACTTGGGACTGCCGGGCGTCACACGCTGCGGTCATTTGATCCGGTTTGATGAATTCGCGCGCGTCGTGGAGGATTTTAGGCGTTGCCTGAAGCCAGGCGGCCTGCTCGTCATCCGGCACAGTAATTTTCGACTGACCGATGCGCCGGCCGGCAGCGCCTTCGAGACGATTTTGCGTGTCGAGAATGCGAAAGCCGCCAAGAAGACGCCGATCTTCGGCCCCGATAATTTGTTGATGGCCGGAGTGGAGTATCCCGACACGGTTTTCCGCAGGACCGGGGTCGCTTGAGAACCAAACAGCGTATGCTTCAAACGACGCGGTTGCGGCTATCGTCACGCGTTGGCAATGAATTGATGAACCGCATCGGGAAGCAATCGGCCGGCGGCGCGCCGTTCCGATACGAGATCGCGCATCATCCGCACCAGCTCGTCGTTGCGCCGCTCATCGAGCCCGACGATCGTTTCGATCGGCACGCCGGAAAATACGCATTTGACGACCATCTGATTGTAGACCGCCTCGTCGAAGTGATCGGCCGGGTACGGATTGTGGCAGGCAATCGCTTCGAACGGCGGCTGCATCGACGAACGGACCGCGGCGCGGGCGCGCACCAGCAGCCGCGCCGGGGCGGGAAACACGGCAAAGCCCTTCAGAGCGGCCACATGCTCGGTCAGCTCGCCGGTCGCGCACAGCCGGTCGACGCGGACCGCGAAGGCTGCTTCATCGCCGGTCCAAGTGGCCAGCAACAGCGCCACTCGCGCGGCCTCGTCGGTGCCCCAGATGTCCGGCCGCCAGCGGCGGTGCAGCACCTGCGCGGCGGCGAGATCGTCGGCGGACAGCGACAATTCCGCGCGCCCGATCCGGCGGCCGACCAGACCGAGCGCCATGCCGAGCCGGCGCTCGTCGACGGCGCTGCGTTGACGATCGATCTCGGCATCGAGCCATTGCGCGGCGTCGGATTGCAACGTTCGCTTGAGCCAGCGCCGCAACAGATCGGCCGCCGCGGCCGCCGCGGCCGCAGCATCGTCGACGGTCCGGATTGGCGCGGCAGGCGACATGAATCTTATGTTCCGGCAATATATTTTTGCGAAACCAGCGTGAGAAAGAAGCCGCCGATCGCCACCAGCGCCGGCACGATCGCGCCAGTGCTGGCGAGTATCGCGGCATCGCACAGCGATATGCCGGCGATCAGCCAGCCGACCGCGCGCGACACCGCGCCGGTGCCGGGCCGTCGCGCCAACAGATAAACCGCGGCAGCAATCCAGGCGGCCAGCACCAGATAAACCGCGACCGCACCGGCGCCCTGGCGAAACACGCCGATGGCCACCAGCATCGGCGCGGCCAGCAATGCCAGCGGCCAGAGGTTGCCGATCTTGTCGAGACTCTCCTGGCGCGCCGCATAGGTCAGCCCCGCCACATAAGCGGCCACCGCCACGGCCGCAGCGGCGACGAAGATCGAAACGCCTCCCGACAGCGCCGTCGCGGTCGCGCCATAGATCAGCGCGCGGCAAGCGCCCATGACCACCGGGGCGAACGGATTGGCTTTGTGGTGCAGGTCGTAGGCGACGATCGAAATCGCAAGCAGCGCGGCCATCGCGGCCGCTGCCGGTCCCATCGCGGCGGTCGCAACGGCGCCGGCGGCCACCAGAGCAAATCCGATCGCCGCGACCGCGTTTGCCGAAATATGGCCGGACGGAATCGGCCGTTCCGGCCGCTCGCGGGCATCGATCGCCCGGTCGAAATAGTCGTTGAGGTACATGCCGCCGACATAGAACGACGACATCGCAACGAGCACGAGGCCGAGCCGCCAGCTGCGCCAGTCGCCGCCGCCGAGCACCGCGCCGGCCAGGACATTGGTCCATACCGTCGGCAGATTGGAGACGCGGCCAAGCCGCAGCAGCGTGACGGGCAATGCGGCGACGGGTGTGGCGATTGTCATTGCGGCACGGCTCCGGAATGTCGCGGCTGCCGATCTTTGTCGCGACCGCATGTCTGCGCGCGATACTCGATTTGTGGTTGCGGGATGTCAATCGCGTATAGTGGTGACGTTTCGTCGGCAGCAACCACTTGATGTCCATGCGCCCCACTCTCGTCATTCTCGTGGCCGGCCTGTCGTCCCGCCACATCGGTCCGGACACGCCGCAGATCGGCGCGCTGGCGCGCTCAGGCGCTTTGCGCACACTGTCCACCGTGACGCCGGCCGTCACCTGCACGGTGCAAGCCACCTTCATGACCGGCACCCTGCCGCGCGAGCACGGTGTCGTCGCCAACGGCTGGCTGTTCCGCGACCTCATGGAAGTGTGGCTGTGGCGGCAATCGAACCGCCTGGTCGACGGCGAAATGATTTGGCAGGCGGGACGGCGCCGCGATGACGCTTTCACCACCGCCAATCTGTTCTGGTGGTACAATATGGCGGCAAGCCACGACATCGGCGTGACGCCACGGCCGATCTACCGCGCCGACGGCCGCAAGCTGCCGGACTGCTACACCAAGCCGCTCGAGCTGCGCGACGCGTTGACGGAGCGATTGGGCCCGTTCCCGTTGTTCCATTTCTGGGGCCCGGCGACGTCGATTAAGGCCTCGCGCTGGATCGCCGATGCCGCGCTGCATGTCCGGCGCACGCGCTCGCCGACGCTGACGCTGATCTATCTTCCGCATCTCGATTACGACCTGCAACGCTTCGGTCCGGACGATCCGCGCATTGCCGCAAGCTTGCGCGAGGTCGATACGGTGGCCGGCGGCCTGATCGCCGACGCGGCGCGCGACGGCGCGCGCGTGGTCATCCTGTCCGAATACGGCATCACGCCGGTCGCGACGCCGGTGCACATCAATCGCGCGCTGCGCCAGGCCGGATTGCTGCGGGTGCGCCGCGAGGGCGACGGCGAATTGCTCGACCCCGCTCAATCCGATGCCTTCGCGGTGAGCGATCACCAGATCGCCCATGTCTACGTGGCGAAACCGGAGCTGATCGAAGACGTTCGCCGCGTCATCGCGTCGCTCCCCGGCGTGGAGCGCGTCCTCGACCGCGCCGAGCAAAGCGGGTTGGCCATCGATCATGCGCGCTCGGGCGAACTGGTGGCGCTGGCGCGCAGCGATGCCTGGTTCACCTATTACTACTGGCTCGACGACCGGAACGCGCCGGATTTCGCCCGCCTGGTCGAGATCCACCGCAAGCCCGGCTACGATCCGGCCGAGCTGTTTGTCGACCCCGCCATTCGTTTCCCCAAGCTTGCGATCGGATGGCGGCTCGCCCGCCGCGCGCTCGGCTGCGCAACGCTGATGGACATTATTCCACTCGACGCAACCTTGGTCAGAGGCTCGCACGGGCGCGTGACGGACAAGGCCGCCGACGGCCCGGTTTTCATATCGAGTGAAAACCATTTCGTGCCTGACGGGCCGGTTGCAGCGACCGCGGTCAAAGAGCTCATTCTGCGTCACGTCTTCGATTGAGAATCGCGCGCAGGCAACCCGCGTCCGCGATTGCCATGAAATTCGATGTATGATACCACCTTAAGAAGAGACTTTTCTAAATTACAAACATCTCGGAACGCATTGGCCCTGCGGCGATATCGTCGTCTGCCTGTGCCGGCGTCGCGACAAGCGTTGAGGGCGTACGATGGCGCAAGCGAACGGCAACGGCTCTGATCATTCCTCCTCCGGACAAACTGGCGAGCCATTAGCCTGTCCGTGCTGCGGCTCGCGTCTCACACTGAAAAAAAACAGTCACACGGCGGTGCTCGATGCCGATCCAAGCGGCGGTGTCCTGCCGGCCGCGGCCGGCACGATGTTCATCGACCCGCACGCGCACATGATTTCGCGCACCACCGACGATTACGAGGCGATGGCGCGCGCCGGCGTGGTCGCGGTGATCGAGCCGTCGTTCTGGCTCGGCCAGCCGCGGACCAGTCTCGGCAGCTATGTCGATTACCTGTCGACCATTCTCGGCTTCGAGAAATTCCGCGCCGGTCAGTTCGGCATCCGCCATTACTGCTGCATCGCGCTCAATCCGAAGGAAGCCAACGACGAAGCGCTGGCCGAGGCGGTGCTCGACATGCTGCCGCACTTCGCCGTCAAGGAGGGCGTCGTGGCGATCGGCGAGCTCGGCTATGACGAGCAGACGCCGCAGGAAGACAAATGCCTGCGGCTGCAGATCGAGCTCGCCAAGGAGGTCGGACTGCCGATCATGATCCACACGCCGCATCGCGATAAGCACCGCGGCACGTTGCGGACCATGGACGTGCTGGCCGAGCACCGCTTCGACCCGGCCCGCTGCGTCGTCGACCACAACACCGAAGAGACCGTGCGCGAGGTGCTCGACCGCGGCTACTTCGCGGGATTTTCGATCTATCCGCAGACCAAGATGGGCAATGAGCGCCTCACCGAGATCGTGCGCCAGTACGGGCCGGAGCGGATCATCACCGATTCCGCCTGCGACTGGGGCGTCTCCGATCCGCTTGCCGTGCCGAAGACCGCGGCGCTGATGGCCGAGCGCGGCATCGCCGCCGAAGCGATCCGGCTGGTCACCTACGACAACGCGCTCGCCGTCTACGGCCTGTCCGGTGCGATGAAACAAACCGACTGGCTCGATCCCGCGCCGATCGACCAGCGCACGTTATTCCAGGGCAACAGCGTGTTGCGCGGCGGACAGGCGCCGCGCATCGAAGCGCCGCGGCGGTCGATGAGCGATCTGAGAATTGCTTGATCATGAGCGACACCACGATTGCCGAGCCGGCCACGGTCGCCAAACCGGCTTCAGCGACGGCGCCGCCGCATATGAATCTGCTGGCCGAAGGCCTGGACTTTCCAACCAGCGCCGCCTTCGCGGCGGACGGCGCGTTGTATGTCGCCGAAAGCGGCTTGCCGTTCGGCGGCGCGCGTCCGGGCGGGCGCATCGTGCGGATCAAAAACGATGGCGCGTCGCAGACCGTGCTCGAAGGGCTGCGCGCTCCGGTCAACGGTTTGGTCTGGGGCGACGGCGAATTTTATATTTCCGAAGGCGGTTTTCCCGGCCGCATCAGCCGCTGGACGCCCGGCGGCGCGCGGCAGACCGTGCTCGATGACCTGCCGGGCCGCGGCAATTATCACACCAACATGGTGGTGGTCGGTCCCGGCGGCTGGCTCTATTTCAGCCAAGGCGCGATGACCAATTCCGGTGTCGTCGGGCTCGATGCCTACGATCTGGCGTGGCTGAAACAATTGCCGCATCCCTTCGACCTGCCTGGCTTCGACATTGTTCTGGCGGGGGAAGTCTTCGAAACGCGCGATCCGTTCTCGCCCGGCCAACAGGCAACGACGGCGGCGTTCTCACCATTCGGCGAGGCCGGCGCACCACGTGCGACCGTCGCAGGCCGCGTACCGTGCACGGCGGCGATCCTGCGCTGCCGTCCCGACGGTTCGGAGCTGTCGCTGGTGGCGTGGGGATTGCGCAATGCTTACGGCCTCGGTTTTCTGTCCGACGGCCGACTGATCGCCACAGAACAAAGCGCCGATGCGCGCGGCTCGCGCCCGATCGGCAATGCGCCGGACGCACTCTATGTGGTGGAGCAAGGCGCCTGGTATGGCTGGCCGGATTTCGTCGGCGGCCGGCCGGTGACCGATCCGGCGTTCAAGCCGCAACACGGGCCGCAGCCGCACTTTATCCTGGCCGACCACCATCGGCTGCCACTGCCGGCGCGGCCGGTGGTCGAGTTTGCCGTCAACGCCGCGGCGACCAAGTTCGCCGTGCTGCCGGCTGCAAGCCGGTGGCCGGGCCAGGTCGTCGTTGCCTTGTTCGGCGATGAGAAGCCGGTCACCGCGCCGCCGGGCCACAAGGTCGGCCGGCGGCTGGTGCGCATCGATCCGCGCGACTGGTCGCAGCACGCGCTTTCGGCGGGGCCATTCTCGCGGCCGATCGATGTCGTGCCGGCGCCCGACGGGCAGCTGTTGGTCGTCGATTTCGGCTACTTCGAGTTGCTGGGCAAAGGCCAGGTCGAAGCGACGCGCGGCTCCGGAAAATTATGGACGGTCAGGTTGGACTAACGCGTAGCGAGCGGGGAGACACCAGATGATCTTGCTGCAATTCAAACGCATAGAGAAACTCGAAGATGCCATCCCGCTGTTGCAGATGGCGATCGGCCTCGAGTTCAGCACGTTGCCGCCGTATCTCTATGCGCTCTATTCGATAAAGCCGGACACGAATGCGGAGGCGTCGAGCCGGATCAAGATGGTCGTGCAGGAAGAGATGATCCACATGTGCCTCGCCTGCAACATCCTCAATGCGCTCGGCACCAATCCGGTGCTGACCGCGCCGAAATATCCGGGGCCGCTGCCCGGCGGCATCACCGGCGGCGGCAAGCAGCCTTTGATTATTCACCTGTTGCCGTTCTCCAAGGACGCCATGGCGCAGGCGATGTCGATCGAGGAGCCGGAAGACGGCGCCATCGACTTCCCTCACGAGTTGGTAGCCGCCGCCGCCGACCCGGACTTCATGACGATCGGCCAGTTCTACAGCCAGCTCGACAACTTCCTGAAGACGTTGCCGGCGTCGAAGTGGTCGCCGGGACACAACCAGATCGACGACAGTCAATTTTTCCCGGGCGAGCTGTTCGCGGTCAACGGCTATGCCGATGCCCACAACGCCATCCAGCGCATCGTGTCGGAAGGCGAAGGTTCAAAGGACAGTCCGCTCGATTTCCAGGGCGAGGTCGCGCACTACTATCGTTTCGCCGAGGTGTTTTACGATCAGGTCCTGACCAAGGCGAACAATCCCAAGGGCTATGCCTGGGTCGGCAAGCTCGGCGTCGATTGGAATGGGGTCTACCCCGCCATTGCCGATCCCGAGAGTCACGATTTTTCCAAGGACCCGCCGGCGGCACAGGCCGCGCAGGATCAATGCGACGAGGCGTTCACGCGTCTGGTCCAGGAGCTGCAGAAGGCGGTCACCGGGCAAATCGGCCGCTTGGGCAACGCGGTGCGTGCCATGTTCGATCTGCGCATGGCGGCCAAGCATGCCCTGACCGTTCCGCTGGCCGTGTCGACCCAAGTGGCCGGCCCGAGCTTCCGCTATCGCCCCGACCTCACAAAGGAGGCTGTGCAATGAGTGTTCTCGAAACACCGCGCCTCGTCTTCAGCGGCCAATTGAGCTGGGATCCCATCACCACCAACAACTACAGCAATCTCTACGACGAGAACGACAGCAAGACTATCTTTGATTCCAGTGCCGCCGACGTTGCCGCGTTCCGCAAGGAGGCAATCGCCGACGTCATCTCACAAGATCAGACCGGTGCGGACTACATTAACAACTGGAACCCGGACGGCACGCACCGCGCGACGTATTACGACACGACCGTCACCGGCGTCGACACCGGCAAGGGATTGAGCGCCGACGATCCGATCGTCAAATGCCCGGTCTCGTTCCTGGGCATGCTGGTCGACCTGGAACCGTATGGCAGCGTCAGCTCGCAACTGTTCTTCGATGCCATGAGCTTTGGCATTCAAGGCGGCTGCCAGGTCTTTGCGCCGCGCACGACGCGTATGACCGCCCGCTACATCAACTTCTTCAGAAATCCAGACGGCTTCATCGCCGGCGTGGCCTCGGTCGTCTGGCAAACATCCTTCCCGAAGGCGAACGGATTGCGCATCGATCCGCACGATTCTCCCCTCCTCCAGCAGTTTGCCAAGGCGCTGGCAGACGACGATGTGCTGGGACTGACGGTGCGATGGAATGCGTATCGCACGCTGTACTTCGACAGTCGCGATCCGAATGCCAGCAATCTCGCGGTTGCCAGGCAGCTGCAGACCAACCTGACCGGCGGCGGATTCCAGCCGAATCCGGCGCGCAGCCCTTTGGTCGGCGTGCTCGGACTGTGGCGCAAGGGCGAACCGCCGGCCGAGCCCGGCGATCGCGCGCTCCTGACACAAAAGCCCCACACCATTGCGTCGGCGCATGTCCGCCTCACGGCGGACCAACTCACGCTCGATTTGGCCAACAGCATACCGGAAACCGATTTGGATCTGACAAAGGAGAAACTCGGCGATCTGACGGTGGTGGCGACCGACGGCAAGACCGTCACCACGCTCGGCACGTTCGGATACGACGCCTATCGCAAGGAGGCTTATGAGGCGTCCGCCGGCATCGTCACGCTCAAGGTCGACCCGGCCGCGGCGAAGGCGGCGCAAACCGCCGACATCCAGCTGCGGCAGAAGGACGGCACGGTGCTGCTGGCAGAGACCGCGCGGCGCGCCGTGCCGATTACGCCCAATGTCTACTTGGACCAGGGCGAAACCACCACGCTGTCGGTGCAAGTTCTCGATCGCGGGCACCCCGCAGACGCCGGCATCGACGTGACCTTGGTGAGCGCCAGTTCGGCAGCGCCGCCGGTCACGAGCGCGACCAACGCGCAAGGGATTGCCACTTTCACCCTTGGGGGAAAGACCGGAGAACTGGAATGGTTCATGCTCGCATTTGATAAGAATGCGACCGCTCCGGACGCACCCGATACGCAAACGATGACCTATGTCTACGTCCGCACTTTGGCGGCCGATGCGGCCATCGCGGCCCTCGATCCGACCTGGGCCAATGTGTACCACTATGTATTGCGCAACTGGCAGGCCATGGCGCCGTGCATGGACAATTGGCTCGACCTCGGCAATCCCGATCAAATCAAATCGTTTGCGCCGATGCTGCATAAGCTCACCGCAAAGGAAAATTTCGAAGCGTTCCGGTTCATGCCCGTCGTCCGCGATATGACGCCGGGTCAGCGAACTTTGCTCTACGCGTTTCTCGACGGCACGAAGCCCGTCGCCCTCACCGCCGAGGCCGCGCCACAGCCGTCGTTCAAGCAATTGAGCCGCGCCATGCGTGAAGGCCGAGCGAGCTGATCCGGCGCAGGCATGTGCGGGGCGAACCGGCAATCCGAATATCGGCGGCAAGTCTCGCGCTGGAGGTATCGAATGTTTGCTCCAAACTGGATCACGCCAACCGGCTTGGCGCTGAGTTTGGCGCTCGGCCTCGCGACGCCTTGCGCGCTGGCGCAGCAGCCGGACAATGTCTACTCGACCTACGGCGTGCATAATCCGCCATCCGACAGTCCGTGCACCTTTAGCAGCTGTGTCTACACCCGCGAACCCGGCCAGCCGACCGATCCGCGTTATCCGGATTACTGGTCGTCGAACTGGACGATGTATCGCGTGTTCAACGGTTACGTGGACAATCCGCCGCCTTACGACGGCGCGCCGCCGCCGGCATTGAAGCCGGGGCAGGATTACGAAATCTCCAAGGGCGCAACCTATTACGACAGCACATGGCGCGGCCGCAGCGGCGAAGGCGCCATGATGGAGCACTATGAGGACAGATGCCTGCCGATATTCCCGATTTCAAACCATTTCAGCTGCTCGTTCATCTCGCTGGGCGACACCGCGTTCTTCGTCACTTACGCGAAGGATCGTCCGCAAGGCATGCCGCCGGTCTGCTTGTTCTCGCCTTTGAACCATCCGCCGCGGCCGGATTTCATCAGCCACCTGCCCTACAGCGCGGGCGACAGCGCCCGGCTGGGCAACCGCGTGCAGGGCTATTCGTTCTGGATCGGCCGCGCCGACGGCAAGCCGATGCAGGTCGGCGTCAGCCCCGACCGCACCAAGGATCAGGCGATCATGTTCGGCTACGCCTTCGACAGCCAACCCACGCCCGATCGCGTCGATAAATCGGCACCGCCGTACCGTCATCCGCAGTCGTTCTACTTCTCCGGATCTCCGATCGCGCCCGCCGACGCGCCGATCGTCAGCCAGAATTATACCGACTTCGCCATGATCAGGCCCGATCCGAAGACGACGTGGAACCTGGTGAACAAGCTCGATCCCAAGACGCTTCCGGCGTGTCAGCTGTTCAATTCGCCGGCTAGCGTTATGGCCGTACCAAATACAGGCCGAACACCCAGCTGGGGTAACATCGGTAAATGAGGATCGCGGGTCCCGATCGCGGACCTTTCAAGAGCTTGGTCGCGGAGAGCGGATTTGAACCGGCGAAACAATCGCAGAACCTTGCATTAGTTGGCTGTCCACTAGTTTTTAAAGTGCGGTACCCAAATCCACACATCCAGCGCCGCCAGCGCCATCATAACAGTCAATAACCCGGCTAGCGCGAACGCCACCTTGCAACCTTTCTTTATTGCGGGGGTCGCTGCCTTGACGGCCCTCGTGACGGCGGAGTGAAAAACTCGCTTGTCTCGCGCTTGCAGCGGGGCGGCATGTCCAACAAAACCTGCGGTCATCGGAGTCTTTCCTTTTTCTTACTTCGAGACCCACTTGGTATTCCTCCCGAGATCAGCGCGAACAGCAGCGTAGTCCGCGGCGCGCTTGATTCCATTTTTCATTTGAGTAAGCACGGGAATCAGGGCCGGGCGCAGACATTAAGGGCGACGTTGCGCGTAGGCGCCTTTGGCCGGAGGCTTTGTTTGCTCATTCCGGAGAGTGTCATAGCAAGCGTAGCGCGCGGCCGGATTTTCCAGGACGCCGCATTTGCGAAGGCTCGGTCCGCTCACGGCCCATGCGGCCGCCATGAACAACCCTAGGCTCAATATCAGCAGCGAGAGCCTGATACCGAACTGGTCTGCCGATTCCTCCGGGGAATCAGGCTGAGTTGCATTGACCGCGCTGTCCGAGAGCGGATCGTGATCCAACATCGAGGTTTGCATGGCAAATTTACCAGACTCGGTCCGTAGCCGAAGAATAGTAATTCGCGCATAGGGAAACGATGGGAATCAGCGAGCGATTAAATAAGAAAATTATAAAGGTCGGGCGGAGGAGCTGAGGCCATGCGCGGCCGCCTAATGCAGATGCCTCAGCTTGTCGGGATTGCGCACCACGTAGATCGCGGTGATCCTGCCATCCTCGATGTCGAGTGTCGTCGTCTGCAGTTCGCCATCAGCCTCCAGTGTCACGAAACCCGGCAAGCCATTGAACTCGCCGACGGAAGAACTGACATTGCAATTCCTCATTTTCGGCGGCGCGACGAAATTGGCGCGATGGCGGTAGTTGTACAGGCATTTACGCCAGCCTTCTTCGCCGCAATTACGTTCTCCGACCGAGATTCTCCCGTCACCATGATGAAGGGAGTTTGCTTGAGACGAGCATCGCCTCGGATTGCTATAAGTAGGTCTAACCCAGTGATCGGCTCCATGTGCCAATCCGAAAAAATCAATCCGTACCGTCGGGCGCACATTTTGTTTAGAGCTTCGGCCCCACTGTTGGCTTCATCGACATCGGCGAATCCCAATTGGCGCAACTGACTACGGACGACTTTGATCATCGTCCCGTGGTCGTCGACCACAAGTACTGGCATAAAGCGATCGAATACCATCAATATCAGCGGCGCAAAATGAGCACACGAATGCGTGTTACTCACCACCTTCGGCAGGGTGCCCCAACGCAATCCCCGCTCTATTGCGATGCTACGGCAATAGGCTGAACATTCGGTAAAACCATGCCAAACCGTTGCCGTAGGCCACCAAGCACGAAACATCACGCTGTTCCGCTTCCGGTCAAAGCGACCGATTTTGCAGGCCAGCGTGAACCATCAGTCCGCTACCGCGTACGCTGCTTGGCTATGAATCCTCCCTCGGGGCGGCGCCACGTGGAGTCGCACCCTCGACAGATTTTGCCGGGCTGCGTGTGCGATGACCCCCGGCACGCCGCCCGCTATTGGCCTTCGCTTGTTCTCTTGCGTCAGCGCCCGGAGAAACTTCCACATCGGCAGATAAATTATGCGGACAGGTCGCCATCGGATGCGTTTCGAGCCACAGCGAGCGGGCTGCAACAGTCGGATCAACTCCTACCTTCCGCACCATGCGACTTCATCGCCGCATCTGTGGACTTCCCGATGGTCTCCTCGACACAAGGGGACGGTGAACTCATCGCTGATCTTTCGGCCGAGGGCCGGCTTTGCGCAAAGCGCAGGTGATGGGCATCTGCGGGTTGACGCCCACAAACTAGACAAGGCTGCTTCGCCACATGTCTAACGTGCTCGCGATCGCGAACCCGGCGCGGCTCGGACAATGCCAGCACACTTTTGTCGATCGCCGTCGATCGCAGCTTATTCTTTGGCTCGGCTGCAGGGGAGCCCTGAGCAATAGAGGGCTGTGTAACTCCTCCTGGAGCTTTGACCTTGAGGCCATCGATGGGGAGCTCTTGCCCGCCGATAGGGTGCACGCGATGACGCTCGTCAATCTCCACGGCGAATTCGCCGAAATTGTCACAGCCGAGGACGTGATTAGCAACCTTTTTGAATCCTTGCGCGCCAACGCGTAACCAGATTCGTACGCACACAGTTTTGAGGATGCCTCGCCGCCAGTTTAGTACGTCGGTAGCAGTCGTGATAGCTCCTTCAGCTTTTCTTGCGGAGGCTCAGCGGTTCGATGCCGAGCAACTCTCCAACGAGCAAGGTCTGCAGCGGCAGGGTGGAAAGCGCCAAACTCGCGCGAGCCGCCGTCGTGTAGCCGATCGCGATGTGGTACAATACAAAGAAAAGGCCGAAGAAACATACGCCCAGGTGACCACCCGCGGCCAGTCGCTCCACTGCGGCCATTTCGCACGCAAAAGCAGCGTCACAGGCAGCGCCAGAAAAAAGCCGGTGTCCCAACGCAAAATGGCAAGAGTGATAGAATCGGCGTAGCCCGCCAGGTACTGTGGCGCCACCGCGGCCGAGCCGACGAGGCTGCTCGGCGCAAGGACGATCAGCACGCCAACTGTCTGATCCATGGCCGCCTCCCTTCGTTGTTACGCCGCCGCCTTGGACATGCCGCGGCGCTATCTCCCCAGCATTTTCAGGAACGCCCTCGTCAATTCGCCGTCGGGGCGTGCGAGCGCCTCCAGAACCGTGAAATGATTGGTGCCCTCGACAGGGAGCAGAGAGCCGGGAAGGCCGCGCCCGGTCCACGCGCGGCCATAGTCAATCGACTGGCGGCGCAGTTCGGGCAATTCGCCAGTGCCGTAAGCGACAATCAGCTCTCCGGCTTTCGCCGGAAAATGCAAGAACGGGCTGTTGCGGTCCGCTTCGTCCGTGTCAAGCTTAAGCTTTTCATTCAGATAATTGAGCCGGATCGGCTCCAGATCATAGATGCCGCTGATCGCGAGTCCGCCGCGCACGACCGGGAGTGGCATCATCATCGCCGTGAGTTGGCCTCCCGCCGAATGACCGGCGACGTAGAGCTGCGCGGGATCGGCGCCGTAGTCGCCGAGGTGCTGGGCGAGCCATTGCACCGCGCGGCGTACCTCGGCAACGATGCGGCCAAGCCGCGCCGCAGGCGCCAGCGTATATTCGACGACGGCGAGATTGATTCCTAGCGGCAGCAGCCCTTCGGCGAAAAATGCGAAGGTCTCTTTGTTGTGCATTTGCCAATAGCCGCCGTGAACAAACGCGAGAGTTGGCGCCTTGGGATCGTCAGCGAGCAATAGGTCGAGCCGCTCGCGCGGACTGCCGCCGTAAGCGACGTCGAGATGAGTCGCGCGCTTGTTCCGCATCGCCGCACTACGCGCCGCCCAGTCGGCGATGATCGCCCCGCGCTCCGGAACATGGGCCGTGTTGTTGTAGGCGGCGTCAAGCTGCACCCGGTCCATGTCGCGGTAAAGCATGGATTCAACTTTCATCGCGAGCTGGAAATTTGGCCACAGCAGGTCAAGCTTGCTTCGGGTCCCTAGCCAGCAGCCAATCGTGCAGCTGCGGCTTCGACGGCTCCGCGTCGCTTCGCCGCCATCCCCGCCATCCGCTCGCGTACACGTGAAAGGATCGCCGGCGGCGCGGTTTCCGGGACGCCTGCATCGAAGGGCGGCTCAGGGGCGTATTCGATCTGCAGTTGGATCGCCTGAGCGATTTCCGGCCCGGAAAGTTCGGCCACGACGCTGAGCGCAAAGTCGATTCCGGCGGTGACTCCGCCGCCGGTGATGACATTGCCGTCGCGTACGACTCGCGCCGCGTCGGGAATCGCGCCGAATGGCACAAGCAGCTCACGCCACGCCCAATGGGTCGCGGCGCGCTTGCCACGCAACAATCCGGCCGCGCCAAGCAGAAGGGCGCCGGTACACACCGAAGTCACGAACCGAGCTGTGGCCGCGAGGCGCCGCAACTCGTTGAGGAAAGCTTCATCGCTAATGGCATTATCCGTGGCGCCCCGGCCGCCCGGCACGCACACGACGTCGCATTCCGGGATATCGGCAAGCCGGCGCAATCCGGCGAAGGTCATTCCGCCGGTCGCCTCGATCGTGCCGCCCGCTACGCTGGCCATGATCACCGTGGCGCCGGGGAGTGCCGAGAACACTTCGTGCGGCCCGGTGAAATCGAGCTGCGTGGCCCCGGAAAACAAGGCGAAGACAATCTCCGGCTCCTGGTCGCTCATGGCCAAATCCTTCTTGTCATTGACACTAGGACCTTAATTGAAATAGCTTTTGTCTGAAATGACCTTCTTCCCTCATTTACAGTCATGCGCGCCATTGGCGTACTGATCTTTCCCGGCTTCCAACTGCTCGATGCAGCTGGGCCGTTGACCGCCTTCGAGGAGGCATGCCGCGAGGTTTCGCCGCGTCCTTACCGCTTGCGGGTGATGGCTCGAAAACCAGGCCCTGTCGTCAGTTCATCAGGCGTCCAATTGACGGCCGAGCCTTTGATCGACGAGCCACTTAATACCCTGATCGTCGCTGGCGGTTCGGGCACCCGCGAAGCCTGCACCTGCGCGGAAACCTTGGCCTATGTCCGCGCCGGCGTCGCCCGCGCCAGACGAACCGCGAGCGTCTGCTCGGGCGCTTTCATCCTGGCCGCGGCGGGCTTGCTCGACGGCAAGCGCGCGACAACGCATTGGAGCCGTGCCGCTGAATTTGCTCGCGCGTACCCGCGAGTATCTGTCGAATCCGACCGCATCTTTATTCGCGCCGGCACGTTGTGGACTTCGGCCGGCATCACGGCGGGGATCGACCTCGCGCTGGCGCTGATTGCAGAAGATCTCGGCGAGACCGTCGCCAAACACGCCGCACAGCAACTTGTCGTCTATTATCGCCGTCCCGGCGGACAATCGCAGTTCTCAGCCCTGCTTGAGGCTGATCGATCCGGAAGCCGCTTTTCGCCATTGCTTGGCTGGGCGCGTGAGCGGCTTAGCGAACGGCTTCCGGTCGAGCGCCTGGCAGATCGCGCGGCGATGAGCCAACGCCATTTTGCCCGTGCATTCGCCGCCGACACCGGCTTAACGCCGGCGAAGGCCATCGAGCGCCTGCGCCTTGAAGCGTCGCGTGAACGCGTCGAGAGCGGCTCTGAACCCATCGAACAGATTGCCGCGCGCACCGGCTTCGGCGATCCCGAACGTATGCGCCGCGCCTTTTTACGCGCCTTCGGTCAACCGCCACAAGCCTTACGCCGAGCCGCCAAAGCCAATTCGATGCCGGGCCGTTCATATGACCTGTAAGTTAGCGAGGCGTCCGGCTTGATTATTAATTCGCGAATTTGGACGTTCACGACATCTGAGAGCATCAATGACATTTCGATCAGCCAAAGGTTGGCCACGCTTTTAGTCGCCGGTTGCAACAGAGCAAATTCGGAGACGCGTTTCGTTTCACTGCGCTTACAAATCTACCATGGAGGATTGCAATGACGGTGAGATCGCTCGCGAGTTCCGGGTCTAGCTTAGAACCCGAGATCGGATTTTCTCGAGGGGTGCGGGTGGGACCGTCCCCGCCAGTTCGGGGCATTTCGTAATGAACATGAAAATCTCTGGTGGCGTAGGAATGCGTGGTGGCGGACGCAGTCTATGTCGAACGCGTCTCAGCAACAGAATTCCCTGCTAACAGGGAAATAAACAGGGAAAATCGCAAAAAATGGGCCTTGGGTGATGACGAGATCGTTGTTTAATCCAGCATCCATGCCGGTTTTTATCGATATTCCCTATGAAAACTAACAGGGAATAATTTTTGCAGAACAAGGAAACTACACCCGGTAACAGGGATATTAGACGCAGAGCTCATCCCGCCAAGGGCCCCTCGCCCGCGCAAACCGTGGCCGCGCGCATGTATGCTCCGGCGAACAGGAAGGACCCATGCTGGGCTTGGCGTTGCTTCCGATCGGGCCATCGGACACTTTGTGCATCCCGTAAGGAGTTGGGCGTTTGTCGTGCATTCAGTAGTGGCCTCTGGTGACCGGAGCTGGCCTCTGGCGTCCGCAAGATCGTTATAATGCGTGGATAGAACGGCGGTAGGCACCCACCAATACCGGCTCAGTCCGTGCCGCGACGTTGTCTCAGTCGTCGATGTCCGCATTACCCCCGAAAGCGACCGTTTGCTGCGTTGCCGCGAAATGACGCTATGGGCCATTAGCGACATTTTGCACTACGGCAAGGTCGGGCAAATTCAACGGTGGCAACTTCGCCGTGGGCCAGACGCCTTGTGGCTGACACCTTCAAACTCAATCCATGGGGTTATTCACTGCGGGTAGAATTCGTTTGCGCGTCAAGCTTCAGCGCTTCGAGCAGTGGATTAATCTGGTCCTGATAGGCGCGCCAGCGGCCAACGGCGCTTTTGTAGATGGGACGGCGCACCTGTGTTGCGCTCGCCGTCCGTATCGGGCGCTCGGTTTTGTGAAAAGCCAGGCAACTTTCGTCCCAGGGCAGACCACAATATTCGATGATGCGGCGCGCCTGACCTTCCAGATCCGCAACAATGTCTTCATAGCGCACATCGAGAATACGGCCAGTGGGCAGAACATTTTGCCAATGCGCCATCAGCTGTTGATAGTGCCGGTAATAACGGCCGATCTCGCCGAGGTCGTAGGTGTGGTTCTGCTCGGCGGAAAATAATTTTGAAAAGCAGGAAATGCAGGTATCGACCGGATCGCGCATGCTGTGAATGATCTTGGCATTCGGCAGCGCGAGATGGATAAGGCCGACAAAGTAATAATTCGACGGCATCTTATCGGTGACGCGCTCGTCGTCGGGCGCCAGTTGGCGCAGCAGCGAAACATAACGCGCCCCGATTTGCCGAAGCGCCGCCGCATCCACCAACGGCACGAATTCGGGATATGGCAGCGCGGTGCTGTTCGGACCATGAACCGAAAGTGCAACATCGTTCAATATTCGTAATTCGCCAGCTCCATGTGCGCTGGGATGACTAGCGATGATCTGTTCGATGAGCGTCGTGCCGGATCGTGGCATGCCGAGAACGAAGATCGAAACCGACGATGGATCGCCACCGCCGAATTTTCTCTCGATCAGGTCGCGCGTGAATGTCTTTTCGATCCGGTCGAACAGATCGAACGTGGCATTCTCGTCGTAGGCAATTGTCGCGCGCTTGGCCGTGTTGCCGGCGATAAGGTGCTGGAACGATCGGGAATAATCTTTCAAATCCGCATAGGCCTTGCCGAGCGCGAAATCGAGCTGTATGCGGTCGCGCTTCGACATCTCGTGCGGCTGCGCCGCGAGCGCCTCCATGGTCGCAAGATGGGTATTGCCGGGTGTAAAGGTTAAAGTATCGGCGAAATTGACATAGGCGGCGGTCACCGTCGGATCGAGCCGGATCGACTCCAGATAAGCCTGCTGTGCATCGTCCAGCCGGCCGAGTTCCTTAAGCGCGTTGCCGATATTGTTGAACGCGTCGGCCATGTCCGGCATGAGGGCGAGCGCTCGCCGGTAGTATCCGAGCGCAGCGTTAGCATTGCCGCGCTCGAAAGCGATACGCCCCATCTGATTTACGGCATCGTGGTTGTCGGGATTGAGCGCCAGAGCGCGTTCCGTCGCGGCGGCGGCGTCTTCGTGTTTGTTCTGATCGAGCAGGATTAGGCCGTAGTGTGCGTAAAGCTTGTCACTGCGCTGTTCGACGGCAAGCGCGCGCCGCATCAGATCGGCGGCTTCGTCGAGGCGGTCGAGGTCTTTGACCGCAAGCGCGAGATTGTCCAGCGTCTCCGGATTGTTCGGATTGAGTTCGAGCGCTTTGCGATAAGCGGCTTCTGCTTCGTCCGGCCTCTTCAATTCCCGCAAGCATGTGCCGAGATTATTCCAGGCATCGGCGAAGGCCGGCTGCAGTTTGATAGCGCGGCCGTAAGCATGTTCCGCCTCGGCAAAGCGCTTGAGCCGCTGAAGGGCATTGCCGCGGTTGCTATGCGCCTGGACGAAATTGGCTTGGGCCGCAAGCGCGAGGTCATAATGCGCCAGCGCCTCTTCGAATTTGCCTTGCTCGAACAGCGCGACGCCGACGTTGCTGTGCGCGTCGGCGTAGTGCGCGTCGATTGCGATGGCGCGGCGGCCGGCGGCGATCGCCTCGTCGATTTTACCGGCGAGGCGATACATTTCACCGATATTGGCATGATAGACGGCGACGCCGGGGTTGATCGCGATGGCACGGTGCAGGTGTTCGATTGCCTCAGACAGCTTACCTGACTGATGGGCAACGATTCCGCGCATGTGGGCGGCTTCGGCGTTGTCGGGTTCGGCGGCAGCTGCCAGCCGTGCCAGATCCTCGGCTTCCGCGAGGAAACCTTGTCGCCGCTTCTGCTCAGCGGCCATGAGCGCCTGGCTCGGTGATATTGCTCGCGCGGCTTCGACCGCGGTAACCCATCTCGCTTCCAGGGCGACGATGGCAGCGGCTTCCGCGGCGCGCCGCTCGCCGGCGGTTTTGAACGGCATCAGCCGCCGCGTTTCGCCACGAACGACCGCTTTTAGTTCCGCCGCCACCCGCTTGATGACCTCGGTCCAGGGCTCGCCCTCTTTCTGACGGAACAGGCGCATGGTCGGATACCAGGGCGTGTCCTCGCGCGTGAATAGCCAGCGCCAATCGGCCACCCGTGGTAGCAACAGCCAAACCGGCTTGCCGAGCGAACCGGCAAGATGGGCGATCGAGGTATCGACCGTGATCACCAGATCAAGCGCGCCCACGGCGCCGGCGGTTTCGCTGAAGTCGCCGAGTTCCTGCGCGAATTCCAACACCTGGGGCTTGCCGGCTTTGTCTTTCTTGAGCCTGTCGAGATCGGCGGCGCGTGGGCCAAACTGAAGGCTCGCGAACGACACACCCTGCAGCGAGAATAGTGGGCCAAACAGCGTGACGTCGAGTGAGCGGCGTGCATCGTTGATATGTCCGGGATTACCGGCCCACGCGACGCCCGCTTTGACGCCGGCCATGCCGGCAAGCCGCTTCATCCAGCGCTGCGCCGCATCTGCCGACACGCGCAGATAGGGCACAGCCGCCGGGATGGTTTCGAGCCGCGTTTTGAACGCCCGCGGCAGGCTCAAGAGCGCAATGTCGAATTGATAGGGCGCCGGTTCGCCGCGGTCGCCGAGCACGGTTACGCCGACAAAACTTTCGCGCAGCAGCGACGCCAGCTCTTGCTGCACGCGCAACGTCACATGCCCGGCGCGCGCCGCCAGCAACGGGACGTAGCGGGCGAATTGCAGCGTGTCGCCCAAGCCTTGCTCGGCCTTCACATAGATGTGCTTGCCGGCGAGGTTCTCGCCTTGCCACGGCGTGAGTGGAAATCGCGGCCCTTTGTGCTCGGTCGAGCGCAGGCGCCACTCGTATTCGTCCCAGCCTTCGCCGAGATCGCCGCGCATCAACAGCAGCAGGCCGAGTCCGGTATGCGCATTGGCGTGATGCGGTGCGAGCGCGACGGCGCGGCGCATTGCCGATGCGCCGTCGTCGAAACGCCCGCTGTGATGCAACGTCGTGCCGAGATTGGCCCATGCATCCGCAAAGTCGGGTCGCAATTCGATGGCGCGACGGTAGGCATCGATGGCGTCATCGAACCTTCGCAAAGCGTGCAACGCATTGCCGAGATTGCTGAGCGCTTCGGCAAAAGTCGGCTGGGCTGCGATAGCCTTGCGGTGCGCGCCGGCGGCTTCGCGAAACTCCCCGATCTCGTAGAGCGCGACACCGAGATTGCTCCATGCTTCGGGGTAGTCCCGCCGAAGCTCAATTGCGCGACGGGCGGCGGCGATCGCGTCCTGCGGCCGTCCGGCGAGGCGGTACATCTCGCCGAGATTGCCGTGATAGAGCGCGACGCTCGCGTCGACAGCGACGGCGCGCTGCATGAAATCGATGGCGTTCGGCAGCTGGCCTTTTTGATGCGCAATGATCCCAAGGAGATTCAGTGCCGGTGCACAATCGGGTCGAATGCCCAGGACTTCGCTGCACAACGCCTCGGCGGCCGGCAGTCGGCCCGCCTGCATATGCTGCTCGGCCCGGGCGAGCGCGTCGTCGAGGCGCAGCGGCACAGACTCGGCGCCGTGTGAGTTGCTCCCGATGCTAATCGAGCCGGTACGAAAATTTCTCATCTCTTCGTGTCGTCACGCGAGTTTCACAACCTTAATGGTATAATTCGGTCGCTAACCAAGAACACTATGCTACGAGTTTCGAATTGGAGAAGTAAAAGCGGATTACCTGAGCAAGTTTGTAGACTATCAGTTTGTGTCACCGCAAAACAACAGATCAGGGAGATTCGACGTAACGCGTCTTTTCACGCAGCAGACTCCCGCTCCCGGCATGATAGGTTCAAATACGTCGATGCACCGCAGGGTGGAACTTAACAGCTGCGGAAATGCGACGTGTGCGGGGATTAGTCGTGGAACGGCGTCATTGGCGTGGGACGTTGCTGGCGACGAGTTCGGCTCTGGCGATGATCGTCGCTGCCGGCCAGTCGGCTCAGGCACAGTGTGCACTTAATAATAATGCCGGCGGATCCAACAACGCCGGAGCGATCAATTGCATCAGCTACAATAACGGCGTCAACAACACCGGCGACATCGTCAACCAAGGTTCGGGAACCATCACGCCGACGCACACCTATGCGCCGACCCTGCCGGGAACCGCGACCGGCATAAGCGTCGTCGGCCTTAACACGACGCTCACCGGCAACATCACCAATTCTGGCACGATCACCAACACGCTCGGCAATTGGGGCATCAATATCGGCAGTGGCGCCTATTCGGGTGGTCTGATTTCGTCGAACGGCGCCTCACTGAACGGCTCGATCACCAATATCGGCACCATCACCGCTCACACCGGCATCCAAATCCAGCGTTCGACCATGTCGGGGTCGATCGTCAATTCCACGAACGCGCATATTAATAGCACCGGCAATGTCGGCATCTCGGCGGCGCAGGCCTCGATCGGCGGCGGTATCACCAACAATGGCACGATCAGTGGCGGCCTCAGTGTCAGTGAATCGACGGTCGCTGGTACGGTCAGCAACGGTGGTACGATCAACGCGCCTACGGCGTTCGCCGGCCTGACGGTGGTCAACGGCGGTATTGTCGGCGGCTCGGTCATCAACAGCGGCAACATTACGGCCAAGGATGACGCGATCGAAGTGTTTCCCAACCCCGGTGCCAGCGGTGCCATTCCCAACCAGACCATCGCCGGCTCGATCATCAATACCAGCACCGGTACCCTCTCGGCCCTGGTCGGGATTGCGCTGACTGCCACGAGCAACACCTCGCGCAACATCGTCGCGGGCAATATTGTCAACAACGGCACGATTACCGCCGGATCCAGCGGTATCAGCGTCGTTAGCTCAACCGTCACCGGGTCCATCAGCAATACCGGCACGATCAGCGGCGCCGCGGGCGGAATTGTGATCGTCAACTATACTGGCGGCAATGCTGGTCAGGGCAGCGTCGGCGGCTCGATCGTCAATAGCAACTCGATCACCGGCACCGCGGCGGGTTTTGCCGGAATCATGCTCGCTGGTGGCTCGGTTTCGCAGAATATCACCAACGCACTCGGCGGCACCATAACGGCCAATGGCGGCGTCGGCATTCTCCTGACCAATGCGATTTCCTTCTCCGCCCATGCCGGGCCGTCCACCGTCGGCGGCAGCATCGTTAATCAGGGCACGATCACCGCGGCGACCGGTATCAAGGTGGCCGGCGGCAGCACGGTGACGGGCGGCATCACCAACAGCGGCAACATTACTGGTTCGACCTCGGCCATCGACGTCAGCGGCGAAGGTGCGGCGACGACGATCAATCAGCAAGCCGGCACGATCGGCGGTGCCATCCTGCTGTCGTCGCTCGGCGATACCCTGAATGTCGCCGGCGGTGTTATCAACGGCAATATTACCGGTACCGGCTCCAGCGGCACGGTCAATTTTGTCGTCGGCGGCGGCAACACCTTCACCTACACCAACTCCATCACCGGCGTGAGCGCCGTCAACGTCAACTCGGGTACGCTGTTCGACAACAATTCAATCACCGCCACGACCGTTACTGTGAAAAATGGCGGCGCGCTGGCGCCGGGAGTGCCCGGAACCCCCGGAATTTTGGGCATTACTGGAAATCTCGCGTTCCAGTCCGGCGCGGTCTACCTGATTCAGGTTACTCCATCAACCGCGTCGAGGACCAACGTCAGTGGGACTGCCACGCTGACCGGCGCGACGGTCAACACTGTGTTCGGCCCCGGCACTTACCTGTCGAAACAGTACGAGATTTTGCAATCAGGTGGCCTAGTAGGAACGTTTTCGGGTGTTACTGGGACGCCGCCTGGCGGCATCACGGAGAGCCTGAGCTACGTGGGCAATGACGTATTCTTGAACCTCACGGCAAACCTCGGCGGCGTCGGGAGCACGCCGCTCAACCAGAATCAGCAGGCGGTCGCCAATGCGCTGAATAATTTCTTCAACAATGGCGGTATGCTGCCGCCTGGTTTTGTCTCCATCTTTGGCCTGACCGACGGCTCTTTGGCGAATGCGCTGTCACAGCTATCCGGCGAAGCTGCGACCGATGCCGATAAGGGCGCATTCAACATGATGACCCAATTTTTGGCTCTCATGCTTGATCCGTTCGTCGATGGGCGCAGCGATACCCCTGGCTCTGCCGCTGGCGCGACCGCGTTTGCGCCGGATCGGCAACCAAGCTTTCCGCCTGATATCGCGCTGGCCTATGCTTCAGTGCTCAAGGCACCGCCCCCACCCGTCTTCGAACAGCGCTGGACGGCATGGGGCTCGAGCTTCGGCGGGTACAACAAGACCGACGGCAATGCGACGGTGGGCTCAAATAATGTCACCGCGCACGACTTCGGCTTCGCGGCCGGCATGGATTACCACTTCACACGCGACATCGTCGCAGGTTTTGCGTTTGCCGGCGGCGGTACCAATTGGGGCTTGGCCCAGGGTCTGGGAAACGGACGCAGCGACGCTTTTGACGTTGGCGTCTACGGATCAATTCACTCCGGCCCCGCCTATTTGGCTGGCTCGCTCGCATTCGCCAATCACTGGATAACCACCAACCGCATCGCGCCGTTCGGCGATCAACTCACGGCAAGCTTTGACGGCCAGAGTTTTGGTGCGCGTGTTGAGACCGGCTATCGACTCGCCGCGGTGCCGGCGATCGGCGTGACGCCCTACGCCGCAGTGCAGGCGCAAAGTTTCCACACGCCGAGCTACAGCGAGACCGATCTCACGGGCGGCGGCTTTGGCCTATCCTACGCGGCGATGAATGCTACGGACACGCGTACCGAGCTTGGCGCGCGGTTCGACGATCATCAGATGGTGAATGGGATGCCGCTGATCCTGCGCGCCCGCGCTGCCTGGGCTCATGACTGGGTCAGCAATCCCGCGCTCGGGGCCGTGTTCGAGGCGCTGCCTGGTGCCAACTTTACGGTCAACGGCGCAGCATCCCCAGCAAATTCTGCGCTAGGTTCGCTCAGCGGCGAACTGCACGTGACGCCGCACTGGTCGGTCCTAGCAAAGTTCGACGGTGAATTCGCACCGGGCGCGCAAACCTATGCGGGCACTGGAACAGTACGTTACACATGGTAGGGCGTCGCCCGCGTTAGCCGCCGAACAGCTGGCGCTGGCTTTGAGGAATTTCTGCGGATTGACTGCATCGCCGTCGACGCGCTTCCCGGAGTGCAGATGCTTGCTGTTCGAACTGTGCAGGTCGACGACCTGACCGATCGGAATGCTCTGTGCTAGCGATCAACCTCAAGATCGCCAAGGCACTTGGTCTCACTGTCCCGCTGTCGCTACTCGGCCGCGCCGACGGGGTGATCGAGTAATCGACTTTACAAGTTCGGATTGCTGCACGCTTCTCATGCTGCGTTGCACCGAAGTCTCGCGGCAAACGGTCGCTTAGGGTCACAAGCGACGTTTTCAACCCCACTCGGTGATGGCGGCTCTTGCCCCGACAGCGACCCGAATAGCGACGTGTCGGACGGTCGCTAAGGGCCATAAGCAGACATCCCCCACCGACAGCGACGGCATTCGTAATTTTGTGCGGAACGATCCTTCCTCGCCGCCACTTAGTGTCAGATGCTCCAAGGGCGAGTACGTGGGCGGCGGCGATTGCCGTAGGGAGAACGAATGCCGTGGGGAAACAGCACGAATATACCGGCGGTGCTCATCGTCGAAGATGAACCCCTGGTTCGTATAGGTGCCGCGAACATTATCGAGGATGCTGGCTTTAAGGTCATACAAGCTGAGAGCGCCGACGAGGCCATACGAGTATTGGAGTGTCGCGGCGACATCCGGGTGGTGTTTACGGATATTCACATGCCGGGCTCGATGGATGGTCTCAAACTCGCTCATACCGTCCGCAATCGGTGGCCGCCGATCAAGATAATTGTGACTTCGGGTCGCGAACTGATAGCGGAGCAGGTTCTTCCGGAGGGCGGCCGTTTCTTTGCTAAACCCTACAACCCAATCGAAATTTTGGGCGCTTTACGCGAGTGGGTATTGTAAGAAGGACATCGATAGGCAGCAAAAGTTTCTCGGACATGCTTGGCTTTTAAGTTTAGTGACACATCTCGCGGACTAACTCGAAAGTGCTCTCGGCCCGCGGCGAAAAAAGAGAATGGTCAATTCTATACAGATTTGCCTTCTAGATAAGTTCTAAGCTTCGCGCATAGCCCGCGGCCAAGAAAACGCGATGGTGCACCGATGAGCGTGATGAACTCGCGCCGCCTCATGTACCCCTCGCAAATCGAGGATACACCCTAGCAGCAAGGGTACCATTGTGCATCACAGCAAATCTTGATGACAGATGTCGCCTTCGAGCCAACAGCGGACATCGTCTCCCCTACTCGATCACCTCGTCGGCGCGAGCAGATAGCATGGGTGAAAAGTCGAGCCCAAGAGCTTTCGCTGTCTTGAGGTTGATGACGAGTTGAAAGTTGGTCGGCTGCACCACTGGCAGGTTTCCCGGCTTTTCGCCGTTAAGGATGCGGCCAACATAGTTGCCAAGTTGACGATAGGCCTCCGCCAGCACCGTTCCATAGCTCAACAGGCCGCCCTCAACGGCCATATCACGCCATTCATAAATAGCGGGAATCCGTTGCTGCGCGGTCAATGCGATCAGGCGGGCGCGTCGGCTGTTGAAGAACGGATCGGCACCGACCAGCAAACCCTCGACTTTACGCTCCGCCATTCCGGCGAAAACGCCCTCAATTTCGCTTTCGGTGCTGGCGTAGAGAACGACGAGTTCGACGCCAAGGCGGGGCGCCGCTTTTCGCACATCGTCCAACTGGAAGTGCAGTGCCGCGTTGGTCGGATTGAATAGCGCGGCAAAAGTCTTGGCTTTGGGCACCGTCTCATGCAACAGGCTGAGGCGCTTTGATTCCATTTGCTGGGCGAACAGCGTCACGCCGGTGACGTTACCCCCTGGCTGGTTGAGGTTGGGGACGAGGCCCTCCTGGACAGGATCGCCGCCCGCGACCATGACGATAGGAATCTGCGAGGTTATAGCTTTTGCGGCCAGCGCAGACGCCTCGCCGCCCATGGTGGCGATCACCGCCACCTGTCGAGCCACGAGATCTGCTGCCATGGCGGGCAGTCGATCGTACTGTCCGTCAGCCCAACGGTATTCGATCTCAATGTTGCGGTGTTCCACGTAGCCGGTCCCGCCCAGTGCTTCGCGAAAGACCGCAAGATTGGATACCGATCCCCCAGGGGATACGCCGCTCAACCAACCGATCACCGGTATCGGCTGCTGTGCGCGCGCCGAGAGCGGCCAAGCCGCCGCAGCTCCGCCTAAAATCGTGAGAAACTGCCGTCGTCTCATGCCCGCCCCCGTTTGAGGGGACGCATCGTAACGGGTCGAACCCGCACCTTGGAAGGGGGCATTGATGTCCGGTCTGGGTCATAAACTGGCTCGTCGGTCTATTGCTGGCGCGGCAGCTACGCCACCGATAACGGACACGAAGGCAGACGATTGGCGCGGCAGAGATGGGCCAATAGCAACCAAAGTGCAATGCAGCAAATGACTGCTATCGTCGGCCCGCAACAGAAGATCGAGATTGAGTGTGAGTCCAAGTTCTTTGGCGGTAGTCAGGTTGATGACAAGCTCGAACTTGCTCGACTACATGACGGGAAGATCTGCGGGCCTTCCATCCTAAAGCGTGGCCAACGGGATCATATCGCGCTCTCTTACGGTTTTATCGGCAAGACGAGCTTGAACAGCGCGCCGCTCTTCCCGTCTGAGGAGGCCGTGAGCTGGCCACCATGGCGCTCGATGATGGTACGGCAGATCGCAAGCCCGAGCCCCATGCCCTGGGGCTTGGTCGTGACGAACGCATCGAAAATGTTGTCTAGCCGCTCGGGGTGAACGCCGGGGCCGGAATCCTGCACTGCAAGCGCGATCGCGTCGCGGCCCGACAGCTCGGTCTTTATCTGCAACACCCGGCCGTGTTATGTCATCGCGGCCATCGCTTCGACCGCGTTGTGGACGAGGTTGAGCAGGACCTGGTGCAGTTGGTTTCGATTTCCACGGATGAGCGGCAGTTCGGCTGTCAGGCTGGACCGTGCCGTAACGCCATGATCGCGCAACTCGCCCGCAAGGATTGGAGCACCCCAAGGGCGATGGTATTTATGTCGACTGGTTCCTGTTCCTGGTCGAACCTGCGGACCAAAGCGCGTATGCCGTCGAGCGCTCCGTTTGTGCGGTGGCTGTCGTCGACGATGTCGCGCAGCGATGCCCGCACTTCGGCAATATCCGGCGGCGTCTGCCCGAGCAACGCCCGCGCCGCACTGCCGTTGGCCGCGATCGCTGTCAGGGGCTGCTTCACTTCGTGGACGATCGAGGCTGTGATCGCTTCAATTTCATCAGCCGGTTGCCACGCTCGCGCTCCAGCATCAGGTTGGAGCGGGCGAGGCGGGTATACAGGTTCGTCATTTCCCGCAGTAGCAACGCCAGCACGATCATCGACGTAACCAGCGTAAAGCCACGGGATGCATAGAAGCCGAGACTGAAACGCTGCCGCGCGAAGAAGGCAGCGACGACATAATTCAAGATTAGCGAGAACATCGCCAGCAAAAGCCAGTAGTCGAGCACCGAGCGCCGGCGGCCCCACAGTACGACGAAGGCAATTGCGGCTACCACAATAGCCAGAGGGTTGGCGACGTAGATGACCATGTTGGAATAGTGGTCGCCAGACATCAGCGACGGCAGCAGCGAGGCCCCGGCTGTCGTCAGCCAGGAGAGGCCGAGCACGAGCAGGGTGACCACCGCGATGCTCCGGGCAATAGTGGTCCGCGCCGAGCCTGTGGCCGGGCGGTCAGCTCGATCTGAATTTCCAAGCAGCGCATAAATGATGACGGCTGCCGGCGTACCCGCGCTCCAGAAATAGTACAGCCACGCGCTGCTTTGTGGGCCACCAAACAGGCCGGTAAACGCGCCCGGGAACGTCAACTCGTGCGGGATGACGATTAGCGCCGTATAGAGATAGCCGATCGCCAGCGCCAGGATCGCCCGCGAGCGGGTTATTGCATACTGCGAATACAACAGGATCGAGGTGACAAGATCGTTGGCGAAAACGATCGACTCGACGGACGGGTTGAAACTGACGAATGCTGGCAGCTGCACCTGGGCGAACGGCACCGTGATCGCAAACGCGGCAAGCAGGAACGCCGCGACGGCGAGGACAGTTCGGCGCTGCCGCGCTGTGACTGGTGCATCGGCCAGCGAGACTACATTAGTGTTGGTCGCCGCATGCGCGTGCATGTGTGCCCCCTAGGCCGTCCCTAATAGGCGAAAGATAGCCGTCGCCGTCGTGCCCGTCAGCGGGGTAGGCATACCCGTCCGCTATGGGTCACGTGTGGACGGCGCCCTGGCAAGAGCTTTTTTGACGTAGCTGCAGCATTGGTCGGGTGCGGTCACGTGTCCGGCCTGTTGACGCGGCACGGTTGGCCGCTGGCCCTAATGCTGTTCGCGGATCGAGTCCCAATCGTTAGCGCGCACTTGGAAGTGCGTTGACCCAAGCGGGTTGTCCCGATCCCCGGAGCGACCGTATCTGCATTACGTCGTCATGCCCTCGCCAATTCTTCAAACCCTATTGTCTAGGCCGCTGCTGGCAGCAGCTTCGCCTCCTCAAATCGTTCTCCGCGCACCATGATGGCCCAAGCCATCCAGGCGATCTTGTTCGCCAGCGCCACGGCCGCAACCTTGGGCGGACGGCGCTCCATCAGGCGAACTAACCAAAGCCGCTTTGTGCCATGCTGACGCGCATAGCGGATGACGGCCATAGCGCCGGCGATGAGAAGCCATCGCAAGTACCGATTGCCCTGCTTCGAGATCCCGCCGAGACGATCCTTGCCGCCCGTCGAATGCTGTCGCGGCACCAGCCCAATCCAGGCCGCCAGGTTGCGTCCTGACGAGAAGGCTGTCCAATCGCCCACCTCAGCGACCAGAGCGGTGGCCACAATCGGGCCAATGCCGGGTATCTCCTCGAGCCGGCGGCTGTCTTCACAGGATCGATGCCAGGCGTGGATGTGCTTCTCGATGGCTCCAATCTCTGCTGCGATGGCTTCATATTGACGAGCAAGAACAGCGAGACTGAACCGCGCGGCTGCTGGAACCCGATCATCATCAGCGTTGCCAATGATCTTGATCAGCTCGGCCGTGCCCTTGCGGCCCTTGGCCGAGATGATACCCAGCTCCGCCATGTGGCCACGGATCGCGTTCGACAGCATCGTGCGCTGGCGGACCAGAAGCTGCCGGCTGCGATGTAACATCAAGCCCGACTGCTGCTGTTCTGACTTTATCGGCACAAAACGCATCGATGGTCGCGTTACCGCTTCGCAGATCGCAGCCGCATCATTGGCGTCGTTCTTACTGCGCTTGAGATAGGCCTTCACATAGCTCGGCGGCATCAGCCGCACGGTATGGCCAAGCTCCTGAAGCCGGCGGCCCCAATAATGGGCGCTCGGACATGCCTCAATGCCAATCAGACAGGGCGGCAGTGCTCCGAAGAACTCCAAGACCTTGGCACGGCTGACGCGCTTGCGGATCACTACTCCGCCTTCAACATCCCCGCCGTGAACTTGGAACACCGACTTCGCAATATCCAGACCAATTGTGCTAACCTCGCCCATGGACGGCTCCCCTCATAGTGGTTGGCTTCTAGCGCAACCACCCTTTGGCACATCGATGCCGTAGAGTGGGCGCCGTCCACACCATCAAGAGCGTCGATTTTGACCTTTGTCAGGCGATGTCAGATGTTGCCCCAATAGCGACCGCAATAGCGAACTTGCCAGCGGCCGATTAGAAGGCGACAAAGTGCAGTGCTGCAAACAGAGAGGCTGCGACGCCTCTAGGTACGCTCCATCCGGCCACATCGCCTCGCGCCGCCTAAAGCCAACCCGATTGCGAGGTCGGACCGCGCTGATTATACTTTTTAAAAATCGAAAGCTGGGAGGACGGCATGATTAGTAGGAGAATGCGGCGTACTGCGCTCTACGTAGGCGCGGCAATTTTGTCGCTATCGCTTTTGGCTGGCAGCGGACTTGCTCGAGCCGACGAGATCAAAGTGATGGCCTCGGTCGCCCTGAAATCGACACTGGACGACCTTGCGGCGAAATTCGAAAGCACCGGCGGCGGCATGGTGAAGATGGTTTACGGCCTTGCGGCGCAGTTGAAGCAGCGCGTCGCCGACGGCGAAGCGGACGACGTTGCTGTCCTGATCCGGCCGATGATGTAAGATCTTCTCAAGCAGGGGAAATTGGCGGCCGGCAGCCTCGCCAATGTCGGCGCACGCCGGTTGCGATCGCCATACGCGCAGGCACCCCCAAGCCGGATATTGGCACTGTCGATGCACTGAAACATACGCTGATCGTGGCCAAATCGATTTCATATTCCGACCCAGCGAAAGGCGGCGCCAGCGGCGTCTACTTCGCCAAGGTTGTCGATCAGCTCGGCCTGACCGATGAACTCAAAGCGAAGACGATCCTGGTGCCCGGCGCCCAGGCTCCCGAACTTGTCGCCAAGGGCGAAGCCGAATTGGGCGTGGCGCAAGGTTCGGAAATCATTCCGGTCGCGGGCGCGGAGGTACTCGGACCGTTGCCGGGCAATCTTGGCAGCGTGACACTATTTACCGCAGGCATCGCCGCCGCGAGCGCAGCACCCGATGCCGCCAAAGCGTTCATCAAGTTCATTACCGAACCGGACGCAGCGCCAGTCCTGAAGGCCAAGGGCTTCGAGCCGGGCTGATTACGCGAAATACCTTTCGATAACCGGGCGATACACTGCCGTCGGCATCAGTCACGTCGTTTTCGACCTCATCCGGCCATGTCAGCTCTTACCCCAATAACGACTAAACCGGCGACCCTCCACAATGGTCGAGAAGGGTCAGAAGCGACAATACGAGCGCGTTGGCTCGATGACCGCTATGCCCTCGACAGCGACCCGAATAGCGACTTTCCAGGCGCTCGCTCAGGGCCAAAAGCGGACATTGGACTTTGCAGCAGAAACTTTCACGGCAGCTTCAACTGGGCGCGCGAGAAGCCGCCAAGGAAGTCAAGCCGTCGGCGACCGCGGCCTGAGCACCAGCGACAGTAGCGTCGGGCATTAACGAAAAACTCACGGGCCGCTGGCTGGGGTTTCTACCGAAGCGGCGTCCGAAAAATTCAAACGGAAAAGGCCCCGGGGTTAGCCGGGGCCGGAGAACCGAAGCGAGAAATCTGAAGCATTGACGGTCAGTATTTCGTGACCACCGTACCGGCCCATTAGAACTTGTAGTTCAGGCCGGTGCGGAAGATGTAATCCCGAATATTGCTGCTAATCGTAACGCTGCTGGCACCAAGTATAATCCCCCGTCGCTTGGGCATAGGTGTTCGTGATTTGGCCAAGGTCCATGTAGAGAGCCTCAACTTTTGCAGTCCAGTTGTACGAGAGATGGGTCTCGACACCACCACCAACCACCCAACCGCCTCTGTTAGTACTCATGTTGAGCGTGGCGAGAGTCCCCCCGACCCCGGCGCCGAGACCGCCGATAGCTACACCCAGCGAACGTTACTCCGGTCTTGATGTTGTGATCGACGGCGCGAACGATCTCGCCTTTGGCGCCATGGCGTTCGAGGGCGTCGAGCAGTTGCTTCAACAACACGTCGGTGGATGACTTCTCGCGGCCATTCGCGCTCTTCAAGCTGCAATTGAATGCAAGCACCTTCAATGCGCGCGGCGGCATCGTTTACCGACTTTCCTTCGTGGCCGCGCCAGTGGTTGGCGGCACGTAAAGCACCGGCTCGATTCCTTGCCCTCGTCGGGTGTCAAATGCCCGGTGCAATAAAAGTTCCCGACAGCGCAGCTCCTGATGGAACCCCCAGAAACTCCCTGCAATTACCTGATCAACGACGATCCTCAACGACAGACGGCAGTCCGGCAATGGCTCTCCCCCTACGACCGCCGTTTAGTCCGATGGAGGCATTATCGGTCGACCAAATCCCGGTCGGCGCGCACTGGCAATACGAGCCGAAATGGGACGGCTTCCGTTGCATTGTTTTTCGCGCCGGTAAGAAAGTCGAACTGCAATCGAAGTCCGGCCGCATGATGACACGCTATTTTCCGGAGTTGGTCGCGGCGATCGGCGCGTTGAAGCCGAAGCAATTCGTCCTTGACGGCGAAATCGTCGTTCCCGCCGGCGATGCATTTTCCTTTGATGCCCTGCTGCAGCGGATCCACCCGGCTGCAAGCCGGGTCAAAAAGCTGTCGGTCGAGACGCCGGCGATGCTGATTGTGTTCGATCTTCTTGTTGGCGCCGATGGCCGATCGCTGATCGATGAGGCACTCGAAGATCGCCGACCTGCGCTGGAATCGTTTTTTCGCAGCTGCTGCCGGGCTAATCCGCAGATTCGATTGTCGCCGGTGACCACCAAGCTTGCGGAAGCCAAGGCCTGGCTCGGACGGTCGGGCAAGATGCTTGACGGCGTTATCGCCAAACGGCGCGACCTCGCTTATCGGTCCGACGACCGGACTGGCATGCAGAAGATCAAGAATTACCGCAGCGCCGACTGCGTGGTCGGCGGCTTTCGCTACAACGAGGGCAAACATGTCGTCGGCTCGCTCCTACTGGGACTCTACGATGCCGGCGGCCTGCTGCATCACGTCGGCTTCACCTCGACGATCAAGAATGAAGATAAGCCGGCGCTCACCAAAAAGCTAAAACCGTTGATCGGCCCTCCCGGCTTCACCGGCAATGCGCCAGGCGGCCCAAGCCGCTGGTCCACCAAGCGTTCGAGCGAATGGGAACCGCTCCATCCGAAGCTTGTGGTCGAAGTCTGCTACGATCATTTCAGCGGGGGTCGCTTCCGGCATGGCACGCGGTTCCTGCGCTGGCGTCCCGACAAAGCGCCTGAGCAATGCACGCTGGCGCAAGTCAGACAACGCAAAGCCGACCTAATTTCGCTGCTTCGCTGAGGCACCGGAACTTGGCTGGTATTTGCAATGTTGCTCAGCGGCAGTCCTTGTCGCTTCACTTCGCGGGGATGATCGAGGCCAGGACTTGCTTCGCGGCGCCCATGATGACGCCACCTTCATGCGGATCGCCCTTGATCAGCGCCTCGGTGAGCTTCCGGGCTTCGTCGAATGTGATGTGGGGCGGCAACGGCGGCACCTCGGGATCGGTCTTCACTTCGAGCAACACGGGCCGATCGGCGGCGAGAGCTTCGTCCCAGGCGCCGCCAACCGCGTCTTCCCTGTCTACATAGATGCCTTTGAGCCCGATCATCTCGGCGAAGCTGCGATAGGGCACATTGGGAATCTGCTGCGAGGAGTCGAATTTCGGATCGCCCTCCATGACTCGCTGTTCCCAGGTGACCTGGTTGAGGTCCTCGTTGTTAAAGACGCAAACAATGCAGCGATGGTCGGACCACTGCCGCCAGTATTTGGCAATTGTGATCAGCTCGGCCATGTTGTTCATCTGCATGGCGCCGTCGCCGACCAGCGCGACGACCGGGCGGTCGGGGTGAGCGAACTTCGCCGCAATGGCGTAGGGCACGGCGGCGCCCATCGAGGAAGGCCGCCCGACAGCGACGCCATCATGCCGCGCCGCATTCAGATCGCGCGCATACCAATTGGCGCAAGAGCCGGAATCGCTCGTGACAATGACGCGGTCGGGCAGACGCGGCGACAGTTCCCAGGTGACACGCTGCGGATTGACGGGATCGGCGGGCTCCATGGCGCGCGCTTCGAGCGTCTTCCACCATTCGGCCGTGTTCTTTTCGATCCTGCCTCGCCACTTGCCGTCTTTTCTCGATTTCAATAACGGCAAGAGCGCGCGCAAACTGTCCGCAGCGTCGCCGACCAAATTGACTTCCATCGGATAGCGCAATGACAGCATGTCGGGCGCCAGGTCGATCTGGACGCCGCGCGCCTGGCCTTCTTTCGGCAGGAACTCCGAATAGGGAAAGCCGGAACCGATCATCAGCAGTGTGTCGCATTCCATCATCATGTCGTAGCTCGGCTTGGTGCCAAGCAAGCCGATCGAACCGGTCACCCACGGCAGATCGTCCGGCAGCACGGCCTTGCCGAGCAGGGCTTTGGCGGCGCCGGCTTCCAACCGGTCGGCAACCGCGATGACTTCGTTGGTCGCATTCAGTGCGCCGGCGCCGACCAGGATCGCGACTTTTTTTCCGCTACTGAGAACCTCGGCCGCGCGCTGCAGATCGGCATCATAAGGCACGGTTTTTGGCTTGGAGAAACCCACACCGGAATGGATCGTGCCGTGCGCGCGCGCCGGCTCCTCATAGGTTGCCTCTTGAAGATCGTTGGGCAGTATGATCGCAGTCACTCGGCGCTCGCCCAGCGCGATTCTAATCGCGCGATCGATTAGATGGCGCACCTGCGGCATGGTGGCCTGCACGGCGAAGGCGCCAGCGACGTCCTTGAACATCGCCGGCAGGTCGAGTTCCTGCTGATAATGGCCGCCGATCGCGTTGCGTGATTGCTGACCCGCAATGGCGAGTACCGGCATGTGGTCGAGCCGCGCGACATAAAGCCCAGTCAGCAGATGCGATGCCCCGGGACCCGATGTGGCAATGCAGACGCCGAGTTGGCTGCTGAACTTGGCGTAGGCCGAGGCCATGAACGCCGCCATTTCCTCGTGGCGGGCCTGAATGAACTCGATCTTGCCGTCGGCACGGTGAAGGGCGCCGAACACGCCGTTAATGCCGTCCCCGGGATAGCCGAAAATCTTTCTAACGCCCCAGGCGTGAAGGCGCTCAACCAGAAAATCCCCGACTGACTCATGTCCATAAAACCTCGGCCGTGGCCGGCACGCCGTGGCGCGTGCCAGCCTCCCGCCTGTGTGCCGCGGGCGACGCTTTAGGCTGCCTTACGGTTCACTTGGCTTTCGGCCATCGCGGTCAGTTTCTTGTCGGTGGCCTTTTCCTCGTCCAGCGTCTGTTGCAACAGCGTGACGCAGTCGTTGCGGCCGAGTTCCTTCGCCCACGAGATCAGCGTGCCGTAGCGCGTCATCTCGTAATGCTCGACCGCCTGCGCGGCGGCGATCAGCGCCGCGTCGAGCGCCGACTTCTTCTCAACTTCGCCGGCAACGTCGTTGGCTTCCTCGATGATGCCGTCGATCGCCGGACAGTCGACGCCCTGCGCCCTCTTGCCGATCAGCTGGAAAACCTGTTCCAGCCGCTTCACATGGTTCTCGGTTTCGCGCAGATGGGTCTGGAAGCCCTGCTTGAGCTGCGGGTCGCTGGATTTCTCAACCATGTCGGGCAGTGCCTTCACGATCTGGTTCTCGGCGTAATAGATGTCCTGCAGGGTGTGCAGGAACAGGTCGTTCATATTTTTGATGTCTTTGGAGAAGAGACCCATTGTTGTTGTCCTTGTACTCACGGTATTTGGGGAACCGGGCGGGGCGTGTGCGGCCCGCTTACTTTGCCAACGTGTGGCGACCCGGTCCGTTCCGCCGCGCGGCCGATTAGCGCGGGGCCGTAGGAACAGCGCGCCGCGTGGTGAAATCGTCACGCAAATCGCCGCCGAGCATTCCACCCAGCGTCGCGCATGCGGCGCCGAACAAGAGCGACATGAAGGTCCAGAAAGAAAGGTACTCGGCGGCCTTGCGCGCCGTCTCCGCCGCTTGCATTACGCCGGCGCGGGCGCGGTTGACGACGTCGTCGACCCGCTTCTGCGCATCGTCAGGGCTCATGCCGGTTCGCGCGCTCACGATCTGCGCCAGATAGGTGCGGTCGTCGTTGGCGAGATTATTGTTCGCCACCGCCGCGAGCAGGATGCGATTGACCTGGGCGTGCATCATCCCCGGGTTATTGGGCATCCCATTGTTCGGCGTCGGACTCGGCGCTACGCTGGAGGCGGCCGTAGTGGCGTTCGCCCCGCCGCCGGCCGCGGCTGCTTGCGGATTGGTGCGCAACAGCGTGTCGGTGTAGTAGTCGAGCGATGACGCTTGGCTGGCGGTGCCGGCGCCCGCCGCTGCGGCGCCCAGTGTGGCAGTCGTTGCCGCCGCACTGCTGGCTTTTTCAACGACCGCTGCCAGCAGGATCGACGTCACCACGACGCCGATGGCCCAGACCACAAGCCCACTCGCCGCATCGCGGAATTTCGTCTCGCTGGTATGAACCGGCATCGGCTCGCGGCGCAGCCGTCCCGCCACGTAGCCGCCGGTCGCAAAACCAAGCGCCTGCGCAAAAACCAGCCATACCGCGCCGAGCACCGTGAGCGTGCCCGAGGACGGCGAGGCCGAGAACGGCGAGGCGAGGGAAAGGCCGATGCCGGAACCGAGCGCAATGAAGACGAAGGTGACGGCGATGGCGGCGAACACGCCGGCGATTATCCCGCTCCAGGACAGCCCGCTCCACGAGACCGCATTCCACACGCCCGCATTCCGCGCCTCGATCACCTCGATCTGATCGCCGATGATTGTCGTTTCAGCCATGATGAGTTCTCCCGGAAAGTCAGTTTGGCTCAAGTAAGCAGCACTCCGGCGAGCCGGAAAATTCCGATTTGCCACGGAATTGCCGCGGTTCCCCGTGTGAACCGCCAAAGCCGATGCAAGTTCCGCCCGAGCGTCGCCGAGTCTTCGATCACTGTTCGCCGGGAAATGCGGCGGCGCAACAAAGCGGTCGGGGAACTTTTTCACCTCACGGCATTTCTAAGGCGGAAGAGCCCGAGACGCGCCCGCGTCAACGGGCCGCTACTCCAAATCTGCGAGGTAACAATCATGCTCAGTCTGGTCGTCACACTTCTGATCATCGCCTTGATCGCGGCGGTGCTCGGTTTCGGTGGCATCGCGTCGGCTGCGGTCAGCATTGCCCAGGTCGTGTTCTTTGTCGCACTGCTGCTGTTCCTGATCGCGGCGGTCGCCGGTCTATCGCGCGGGCCGAGAGCGCTGTAGCAGCGATCTTTTCTTGCTGCGTTGTCCGACGATTTGCCCGGCGTGAATTGGTTGCCCTTGGGAACCTTCGGCTTTGCCGTGGCGTTGTCACGCGGGTGGAGCAGCAGGACTCGCGACCGTGCTGCAAATGAATAAGCGACAGCTCCTAGGCTCCAGCGCCATAGCGTTGCTGGTGCTGAGTTCGAAGTCGCTACGCGCGGCGAGTGTCAAAGGCGGCCTGCCATGGAAGCCCGGTTCGACCGATCCGCCAGCAGCCATAACGCCGGACGGATGGAAATATTTTACGCCCCAAGAAGCCACGGCCATCGAGGCTCTCGTCGACCGGCTCATTCCGCCTGATCCGCAAACGCCGGGTGGCAAGGACTGCGGCTGCGCCGTGTTCATCGACCGTCAGCTCGCGGGCCCACATGGCCGCTTCGATGGCTACTACATGAGCGGCCCGTTTCAGGAGGGAACCAAACAGCAGGGGCCGCAATCGCCGGTGACGCCGGCGCAGCAATATCGCAAGGCGCTGGCCGCGCTCGATGCCGCTTGCCGCGCCAAGTTCGCCAACCGCGGCTTCGTTGATCTCTCCAACGATCAGAAAGACGAGGTCATCAGGGGCCTCGAAGACGGCTCGTTCAAGCTCGACGGCACGGACGGCAAGAAGTTCTTCCAGCTCATCCTCAAAGACACCCAGTACGGCTTTCTCGCCGACCCGATCTATGGCGGCAACAAGGATATGGCGGCGTGGAAGATGATCGGCTTCCCGGGTGCGCATTACGATTATCGCGACTGGATCGACCGTCATAACGAGCGCGTCACCTTGCCGCCGGTCGGCATCGCCCACCATCCGAATTGGTCTTTGTGAGTACGCTCGAGGATCGTTTGTAACGAGCATCGACGATGGCGCAAAAACTTCCCCGCAAAGACGTGGCCATCATCGGGCTCGGCTGGACTGGCACCATTCTCGCCAACGAGCTGACAGACGAAGGCCTCGATGTGGTGGCTATCGAACGCGGCCCGTGGCGCGACACCGCGACCGATTTTCCGATTTCCTATGCCCAGGACGAGTTGCGCTATCGTCTGCAGCATGAATTGTTCTTGCGGCCGTCGCAGACTTCAGTGACGTTCCGCAACAACGCCAATCAGACGGCGCTTCCGGTGCGCAACTGGGGCGCTTTCATGCTCGGCAATGGCGTCGGCGGCGCCGGCGTTCATTGGAACGCCGAGACTTGGCGTTTCCTGCCGAGCGACTTCGCGCTGCGCAGTCACCTGACGCAGCGTTATGGCGCCGGTTTTCTGCCCGCTGATATGACGATCCAGGATTGGGGTGTCACCTTTGACGATCTCGAGCCGCATTATGACGAATTCGAGTATTTGTGCGGTACGTCGGGCAAAGCCGGCAATCTCAAGGGAGCGATTCAGGACGGCGGCAACACCTTCGAGGGCCCGCGCTCGCGGCCTTATCCGACGCCGCCGCAGAAGCAAGGCTACGGCCATATGCTGTTCGCGAAGGCCGCCCAGGAGTTAGGCTACAAACCATTTCCGCAGCCTTCCGGAAATCTTTCGCAGTCGTATACCAACCCGCTCGGCGTCACGCTCGGCCAATGCACCTATTGCGGTTTCTGCGAATGGTTTGGCTGCGCCAATTATTCCAAAGCCAGTCCGCAGACCACGATCCTGCCGGTGCTGATGCGCAAATCGAATTTCGAAGCGCGGACCGAATGCGAAGTCACGCGCATCAATCTCGACCGGTCACGCAAGATGGCGACCGGCGTCACCTATGTGAATGCATCGGGCGAGGACTTCGATCAGCCGGCCGATCTCGTCATCCTCTGCGGCTTCCAGCTCTTCAACGTCCAGCTTTTGCTGCTCTCGGGCATCGGCACGCCGTACGATCCCAATACCGGCCATGGCCAGATCGGCCGCAATTTCACCCATCAGACTATGTCGACCGCGCTCGGCTTCTTCGACAAGGACAAATACAACTTCAATCCATTCGTCGCGTCCGGCGCGATCGGCATGATCATCGATGAGTTCAACGGCGACAATTTCGATCATGGGCCTTTGGGTTTTGTGGGCGGCGGCTATCTCGGCCAGGTCCAGACCAACGGCCGGCCGCTCGAGAGCATGGAGCTGCCGCCTGGCACGCCGGCCTGGGGTGGGCAGTGGAAGCAGGCGCTGCGCGACAACTATTTGAGCACGCTCAATTCGGGCGGCGGGGTCCACGCGTCCTTCTACAGCTACCGTGACAATTACATCGACCTCGACCCGACCTACAAAGACCGTTTCGGCCGGCCCTTGGCGCGGTTGACGATCGATTTTCACGACAACGAGCTGAAGATGAGCGCGTGGCTCACCGACAAATACGCCGAAATCGTTCAAAAGATGGGCGCCAAGCAGGTCGTCAAGAAGCCGCGCAAAGGTCCTTACGACGTGACGCAATACCAGACGTCGCATCTCAATGGCGGCGCCATTATGGGCGACAATCCAGGCAACAGCGCGCTCAACAGATATTTGCAGAGTTGGGATGTGTCCAATCTGTTCGTGATGGGCGCGAGCGCATTCCCACAGAACGCCGGTTACAACCCGACCGGAACGGTCGGCGCGCTGGCGTTCTGGTCCGCCGCCGCGATCCGTTCGCAATATCTCAAAAGCCCGGGCCCGCTTGTTCATGTTTAGGAGTGCAAAATCCTTGCCGCGACTGGCGCGCACATCGCTTGCCGGGGCGGCGCTTACTCTCTCCGCAGGCGTTGCGGACGCGGGGGGCATCGATACGCAGAATTTCAGTCAGGTAGAGCGCGGCCACTATTTGGCAATCGTCGGCGATTGCGCGGCGTGTCACACCTTGCCCGGCAGCGGTCATGATTTTGCCGGCGGCCGGCCGATCGAGACGCCGTTTGGCAAGCTGGTCGCGCCGAATATCACGCCGGACCCCACAACCGGCATCGGCGCATGGACCGACGACGAGTTCGTCAACGCATTGACGAAAGGAACAGGCCGCAACGGCACGCATCTCTATCCGGCGATGCCCTACACCTATTACACCAAGCTCACGCGCGACGATGCGCTCGCCATCCGCGCTTATCTCAATACGGTGCCGGCGGTGCAAAACGCTGTGAACGCCGATCAATTGCCGTTCCCGCTCAACGTTCGTGCTTCGATGGCGGCGTGGAACAAGCTTTTTTTCGAGTCGGGAACGTTCGAGCCGATCGCCGACAAGAGCGCGGAGTGGAATCGCGGCGCCTATCTGGTGCAGGGTTTGGCGCATTGCGGCATGTGCCACACGTCGAAGAATTTTCTTGGCGCCGACAAAACCGGCGAAGCGCTGCAGGGCTATGCGCTGCAAGGCTGGTTCGCGCCCAATATCACCAACGATGCGCGGCGCGGCCTCGGTTCATGGTCGGTCGACGATGTCGTCGCTTATCTCAAGACCGGCCATAACCGAACGGGCGCGGCAACCGGGCCGATGTCGGAAACGCTCAATCTCTCAACCTCGCATATGGACGACGGTGACCTTAAAGCGATCGCGGTCTATCTGAAGGACGCACCGGGGCAGGAAGAGAGTGCCGCGTCAGCGCCCGACCAGAAGGCGATGACAATCGGTGCACAAATCTATGCCGATGAATGTTCCGGCTGTCACGCCACCAATGGCAAAGGCATTGCCGGTATTTTCCCGGCACTGAGCGGGTCCCCGGCAGTGCAACAGAACGATCCGACATCGCTTCTGCATGTCGTATTGCGTGGCGCGCGCAGTGTTGGCACAGATGAGGCCCCGACAGCACCGGCCATGCCGGCCTCCGCTTGGGTTTTGAACGATGACCAAGTCGCCGCAGTCGTCACCTATATCCGCAACGCCTGGGGTAACGCGGCAGCGCCGGTAAGCAGCGGTACGGTGAGCAAGACACGCGAGTCCCTGGTCGAGCGAAGCGATTGAACGGGCAACTTCATCGCAGGAGACAATGACGCCGGCTCGGCATCAGGCGAAGTAAATCGCGTAGATCACGGCAAAGGCGACGATGATGCCGACGAGCCCAAAGCCCAGCACGTAGCGGACATTGTGGCCCGTCACTCCCTCCCGCGCCTCCTGAGTCGATACGACAGGGCGATGATTGTCATCGTGTGAAGCGCTCATGGGGCTTCTCCTGGTTCCGCGATCCCGACGATAACGGAAGTGCGGAGTGAGTTCCTGCAATTTGCGACCCGGTTCCGGGAGCGGAACCATTGCGGAAAACGCGGGTTAGCAAAGACATTGGCCGAAGGCGGAAGCGTACCGATGCAGTTGCGTGTCGGGACGACTATTAGCGCGGAGAGCGGCAGATGCCGCAGCTATTTCCACCCTATGCCGACACCGTCGCCAGATTTATCCTTGTCGCCGTCGTTGTAATGCCTTTACCAACAATTGGCGTTGCCTATTGGGTGAGCGCGTCCGAATACCTGACTGGGCGATCGCTCACTTACGACCAGCCGATTCCGTTCAGCCATGCCCATCATGTCGGCGGGCTCGGTCTGGATTGCCGCTATTGCCACACCGGCGTTGAGACATCCGCCGTCGCCGGCATCCCGCCCACTCACACCTGCATGACCTGCCACTCGCAGCTTTACACCCAGACGGCGATGCTGGCGCCGGTGCGCGAAAGTCTCGCCAACGGCCAGCCGATCCATTGGAACAAGGTCAACAAGCTGCCGGACTACGTCTACTTCGATCATTCCATCCACATCGCTAAAGGCGTCGGCTGCACCACGTGCCACGGCGACGTCGCGCAGATGCCGCTGGTGCGTCAGGCTGAGCCTCTCACCATGAGCTGGTGTCTCGACTGTCATCGCAATCCGGCGCCGAACCTTCGGCCCGCTTCCGCGGTTTTTGATCCGGACTGGAAATTTCCGGGCGAGCAGGCGCGAAGCGGACTGACGCTGGCTCACCAAGCAATCGACAACAAACATCTCACTGACTGTTCGGTGTGTCATCGATGAGCGACCGGAATCCCTCTTTCGACATCGACCGCCGCGCGGCGCTGAAGCTTTTTGTCAGTGGCGCGGCGCTGGCGCTGGCGTCGTGCGGCCGGCCGGAGCAGGAGGTCGTGCCCTATGTCGAGATGCCGGAGCGCCTGACGCCCGGCGTGCCGCTGCGCTTTGCCAGCGCGCTGCCGCTTGCCGGCTACGGCCGCGGCGTCATCGTCACCTCGGTGGAAGGACGTCCAATCAAAATCGACGGTAATCCGCGCCATCCCGCGAGCTTCGGCGCCACCGACGTATTTGCCGAGGCGGCGGTGCTGTCGCTCTACGATCCTGATCGCTCGCAGGCGCCGCGCAGTGATGGCCGCATTCAATCTTGGAGCGCTTTCGAGGCGGCGCTGCGAGCGCGGATCGATCAGGAAGCTTCGCGCCGCGGCTCCGGTCTCGCGCTGCTGACCGGCCGCGTTACTTCGCCAACGCTAATCAAGCAGATCGGCGATCTGATGCAAAGTTTCCCGGAGGCGAAGTGGTATCGCTATGAGCCGATCGAAGACGACGCCATCCACGCCGGCGCCATCCAGGCATTCGGCCGACCGTTGACGGCTATCCCGCGCTTCAATGATGCGCGCGTGGCGTTGTTGCTCGATGCCGATCCGCTCGGCTTCGGCCCCGAGCAGATCAGATCCGCCCACGACATTATTGCTGCGCGCCAATCGCGCGCGCCGGAACGGTCGCTGCGGTTATATGCGGTGGAACCGTCATGGACATTAAGCGGCGCGCTGGCCGATCACCGCTTGGCACTGCCTCATCATCTCATCCGCAATGTCGCGCTGGCGATTGCCGGCGCGCTTGGTACGGCTGGGCAGCACGCTGCATTGCCGGCCGACTTGGCACAATTCACCAGGTCGGCCACGGCCGATCTGCTGGCGCAAGGCGGCGCCGCCATGGTTTTGGCCGGGCCGCGACAGCCGCCCGAAGTGCACGCGCTGTGTCACTGGATCAATGAGCAGCTCGATGCGCCGATCGATTATATCGATCCGGTCGATCCGGTCGCGATCGGGCACGCGGAATCGCTGCGCAATCTGGCCGGCGACATTCACTCAGGCCGCATCGAAACGCTGATCGTCATCGGCGCAAATCCGGCCTATGACGCGCCGGGCGAGCTCAGCTTGGCCGACGTTATCGGCGCGGCGCCGTTCTCCGCACATCTCGGTCTTTATCAGGACGAGACCGCCGCACGCTGCACTTGGCACCTGCCACTATCGCATGCGCTCGAGAGCTGGTCCGACATTCGCGCCTGCGACGGAACGGCGAGTATCATTCAGCCGCTCATTCGGCCGCTTTACGACAGCCGCACGGCGCATGAGGTCCTTACCATGCTCGGCGGCGCCGTCGCACTGTCGGCGTTCGATCTGGTCCGCGAGCACTGGCGCGCCAGCCGAAATGGGGCAGCTGATTTCGATGCCTGGTGGCGCCAATCCCTGCAAGATGGCGTCATCGCCGACAGCGCCTCCGCCAAAATATCGGCGCCGTCGCCGGCATTGCCGCAGCTCGCTGGGGCCGCCGCCAAAAGCGGATTTAGCCTGGCATTGGCGCCCGATCCTTCGGTGTTCGACGGCAGCCTGGCGAACAATGCCTGGCTGCAGGAATGCCCAAAGCCGTTCACCAAACAGGTTTGGGGCAACGCGCTGCATATTTCCGAAGCCGATGCGCACGAATTGCGCGTCGTCGACGGCGACGTGGTGCGGCTTACCGACGACAAGCTCGTCGTCGAGGCGCCGGTCCTGGTGCAGCCTGGACAGGCGGTGCGCACCGTCTCGACGACATTGGGCTATGGCCGCACCCAGGCCGGCGGCATCGGTAGCGGCGTCGGCTTCGACATGTACCGGCTGCGTCACGCCGATACGCCTTGGACAATCGAAAACGTCACGATCAGCCGCACTGGGCGCAAGCAAGATCTGCTGCGCACCCAACATTTCTTCAAACTCGATGGCGAGGCCGAAGACTTGCAGCCACGCTTCAATCTCGCCGATTTGGCTAAAGGCGACCTCGGACTGAGCAGGCCGGACGCCAATCCACCGACGCTCTATCCGCCGCACGCCTACGACACTTACAAATGGGCGATGGTGATCGACACCGCCGCCTGCATCGGCTGCAACGCCTGCGTCATTGCCTGCCAAGCCGAGAACAATGTGCCGATTGTCGGGCCCGACGAAATCGCCGTCGGCCGTGACATGCATTGGCTGCGCATCGACGACTACGTGGTCGACGGCCGGCCCGGCTTCTCGCCAGTGCCATGCATGCATTGTGAGCACGCGCCGTGCGAGCCGGTGTGTCCGGTGGCGGCCTCGGTGCATGACGGTGAGGGGCTGAACGTCCAGGTCTACAATCGCTGCGTCGGCACACGGTTCTGCCAATCGAACTGCCCCTACAAAGTACGCCGCTTTAACTTCTTCGGCTATGCCGACGGCGAAGAATATTCGAGTTACGGCGCCGACATCATCAAAGCCGTGTTCAATCCCGACGTCACGGTGCGCGGCCGCGGCGTCATGGAAAAGTGCACCTATTGCGTCCAGCGCATCAGTCGCGCGCGGCGCGCCGCCGAGAAGGACGACCGCGCGATCGGCGATGGCGAAGTGATCACCGCCTGCCAGGCGGCCTGTCCGACACGGGCGATCAGCTTCGGTGACCTCTCCGATCCGAAATCCCGCGTTAATGCGTTGCGCAACGAGCCGCACGCTTATGCGCTGCTCGGAAACCTCGGCACGCGGCCGCGCACCAGCTACCTCGCCCAGTTGCGAAATCCGAGCCCGGATTTCAACAAGGAGCAGTCATGACGGCGACGACTGTCATGCGCGATGAGGCACCGGCCGCGGCCACGCGCTGGACGTTGCCGCAAGCGCGCGATTTCGAGACCGTCAATGCGCTGATCGCCGCGCCGCTGTTCGAGCGGGGTTCGTGGACGTGGCGGGCGTGGTGGATCGGCTTTGTCATAAGCTTGGCGCTGACGACGGCATTTCTTGTCGCGGTGTTTCTGGTGTTGACCCGCGGCATCGGCATCTGGGGCGTCAACACCACGGTGGTCTGGGGCTTTGCCATCGCCGACTACGTCTGGTGGATCGGCATCGGCAATGCCGGCACGCTGATCTCGGCGATGCTATTGTTAATGCGACAGAAGTGGCGCGCATCGACCAATCGCTTCGCCGAAGCGATGACGTTGTTCGCAGCGACAATCGCCGGCATTTTTCCGATCATCCACCTCGGCCGGCCGCTCTATTTCTACTGGCTCACGCCCTATCCGAATACGATGGCGCTGTGGCCACAATGGCGGAGTGCGCTGATCTGGGATTTTTGGGCGATCTTGAGCTACATCCTGTTCTCGATCCTGTTTTGGTATGTCGGTCTTATTCCCGATCTCGCCACGCTACGTGACCGCGCGACGACGAAAGCGCCGCGCCTGATCTATGGCGCCTTGGCGCTCGGCTGGCGCGGCGCGGCAAGGCACTGGCAGGCTTACGAGACGCTGCATCTCGCGCTCGCCTGTCTCGGCGTCCCGCTGGTCGTGTCGCTGCACAGCGTCGTCGGCATGGATTTCGCCGCGAGCCTGATGCCGGGCTGGCAGGAAACGATCTTCCCACCCTATTTCGTCGTTGGTGCAATGTATTCCGGCTTCGCCATGGTGGTGTGCCTCGCCGCTCTGGTGCGCTGGGGTTTTGGCATGCAAAGCTTGATCACGGTGGCGCATTTCGACGTTATGGCGAAAGTCATGCTGGCGGCCTCCATCGTCATGGGGCTGTCCTACGCCAGCGAATGGTTCAATGGCTGGTACGGCGGCGAGCATGCCGACCGCAGCCTGGTGGCGTTCGCGTTTACCGGCGCCTACGCGCCGCTGTTCTGGACGCTGCTGCTTTGCAACGTCGTCATCCCGCAGGCATTCTGGTTTGCTGCCGTGCGCGAAAATATTGCCGCGGTTTTCGCCGTCGCGGTTCTGATCAATATCGGCATGTGGCTTGAGCGCATTCTGATCATCTGGAACACGCTGTCGCACGATTACATGCCGGGCATTTGGCGCCTGTTCATCCCGACCATCTGGGATTGGATCACCACGCTCGGTTCGCTCGGGCTGTTCGCGCTGATGTACCTCGTCTTTGTGCGCCTCGTGCCGGTAGTGTCGATGCACGAGGTGCGCAAGCTCGTCGCCGAAGAGGCCGCGTCATGACCGGCCGCCTCCTGCTCGCCGAATTTTCCGACCAGAGGCGCTTTGTCGAAGCGGCGCGACGCGCCGGAAGCGCGCGCTGTCGTCTGGTCGATGCTTACACGCCATTCCCGGTCGATGAAATCTTCGAACTCCTGGACCATCGCCGCAGCCGCATTCGCCTCGTCATGTTCATTGGCGGCGTCGCCATGGCAGCGCTGGCTTACGCCACCGAATACTATTCGGCGGCGATTGATTATCCCTATAACAGCGGCGGTCGGCCATTCGACGCCTGGCCGGCCTTCATGCTGGTGCCGTTCGCGATAGGTATCCTCGTCGCGGCGATTGCGGGATTTGCCGCGTTCCTGATCGAGACCGGCTTGCCGCGATTGCACGATCCGCTGTTTGCGGTCGCTGGGTTCGAACGCGCCAGCCAGGATCGCTTCGTGCTGGCGGTCGCGCGGCCCGACGCGGACGAGGAACGGCGCCGCGTGATCAACCTTCTGCGCAGCGCCGGCGCCGCGGCGATCCGTGGGGTCGAGCCGTGACGCGCCGTGTCGCCATATTCATCGCACTTGCCGCGTGCGGCTCTACGCTTGCCGGCTGCGATCTCAGCATGACCGAGCAGCGCAAGCTGACGACTTATGCGCCGACCTCGCTTTGGCACGACGGCACGTCGGCTCGCCCGCTGCCGGATAACGTGGTGGCGCAGGGCGACGTCGAACGCGCCACTGCCGCCAAAACGCCTCCGCCAATAACCGCAGAGCTGCTGGCGCGCGGCCGCGAGCGCTACGGCATTTTCTGCGCGCCGTGCCACGGCCTGGCGGGCGACGGCGACGGCGTCATCGTCGCTCACGGTTTTCCGGCGCCGCCGTCCTATCACACCGATCGGCTTGCCGCGGCGCCGGCGCAGCATTTCTACGACGTGATGACCGAGGGCTATGGCGTGATGTTTTCCTATGCGGATCGCCTCGATCCGCACGACCGCTGGGCCGTCGCCGCCTATGTGCGCGCGTTGCAACTGTCGCGCCGCGCCACCGCTGCCCAGATTCCCGATGCAAGCGAGCGCATCAAATGATCCTGCCGCATCACCAACGCAAGGCGATCGGCGGCGCTGCCCTTATCGCGGCGGCATGGCTGGGCGTGCTGCTTGTCGTGGCCGCCGTGTTCGATGGCAAAGCCGTCGCGGCCGGCTGGCTGATCGGCTATGCGTTCTGGGCGCAAATCCTGGTCGGCAGCCTGACGCTGCTCATGATCCACCGGCTGACCGGCGGGCGCTGGGGCGATCTCGCCACGCCCGTCATCGCGCCGGCTGCTGCTGCGCTGCCGCTGCTGATCATCCTTGCCATTCCGCTGTTCATCGCCATTCCGGCGCTCTATCCATGGTGGCACCATCCGGTTGCGATCAAGCCAGATGTACTGTCGTATTATCTGAACACGCCCGCCTTTGTTGGTCGCACTTTGCTGGCCCTGGTCGGTTGGACGGTGCTGGCGATCTTGCTGCCGCGCAATGCCGGGCCACGCGGCCGGCTGCTCGCCGCGCTTGGTCTGGTCTTCCACGCCGTCGTCATCAACAGCGTATCGATCGACTGGTATTTGTCACTCGAAGCGCCGTTCACGTCATCGTCCTTCGGCGCCAGCGTCGCCATCTCCTCGCTGGTCGCCGCACTCGCCTGGACGGCGGTCTTGGCGCCGGCGCCGGCCGGCGATCCCGCCATCGGCGATCTTGGCGCTTTGCTGCTCGCGACCGTGCTGGGCATCACCTACATCGATTTCATGGCCGTGCTGGTGATCTGGTACGGTGACCTGCCGCGCGAGGAAATCTGGTTCGTCGCACGCGACAGCTTGCCTTGGTCGGCGTTGGCGGCGGCGGCTTTCATTCTGGTTTCGCTACTGCCGACCTTGGCGTTGCTGTTGTCGCGCGTGCGCAACGCGCGCACTCCCCTGCGCGCGGTCGGACTGTGCATACTCGCCGGGCTCGCTTGCTATGACGCTTATCTGATTGCGCCGCCGACGGGTGCGCTGGCGCTGTTGAGCGGACTCATCGCCATCGTCGGTATCAGTCTCGGCTACTGCGGAATCTTGCTGAGCGGCTTGACGGAACTGATTGCATCGCGGGAGCCGGCCGATGTCCGCTGAAGAGCACATCCACTACATCCCGGAATCGCCCGGGATCGACAACAGAGCCGTGCTGCTGTGCGCGCTCGGCGCGCTCATCCTGCTTGCCGGCACCATCGCCGGTTTCCACGAAGTCTACCGGCGCGGCGTGCCGGTCAAAGATGTGTTGGCCCCACAGGCCTTTCCGCAGCCGCGTGTCGTCACCAGCCAAGTCGAGGTCGAGGAGCGCCGGCGTCTCACCGGCGCGCAACAGGAGCGCCTCGAAACCTGGCGCTGGGCGAACGACCAGCACACCCTGGTGCAAACACCGATCGAACGCGCCATGCAGCTCTTGGTGCAAAAGGGCGCGGCGGCTTACAACCCGCTGTTGCCGCCGCCGCCGCCGGAGAGGCAGCCGTGAGAACGCGTCCGGCAGCAGTGTTCATCAGTATGCTTGCGCTTTGCGCCGCAGCGCCGATGCCGGCAATGGCAGGATTCACTTCGGCGCAACTAGCCGCGATCTCCGCCACGCCGCTGCCGAACGCCGCGCTGCCGCTGCAGCTGAGCTTCCGCGACGAGAATGGAAGACCGTTAACGCTCGCGGCCGCCGTCGGCGGCGTGCCCGCCGTCGTCGTTTTCGCCGACTACACCTGCCACACGCTGTGCGGTCCGATCCTGGAGTTTACCGCTGCCGGACTTGAGCGGAGCGGATTGCGGCCCGGTGTTGACTACCGCTTGATCGTGATCGGGCTCGATCCCAAGAATGATCTCGACCGCGCGCGCGCAATGCGTGCCACGCACATCGATGCTGCCGATCCGATCGGCCGCGCCGCGGTTTTCCTGAGCGGCGGCGACGCTGACATCCGCACCGCAACGACGGCTGTGGGTTTCAACTACGCCTATGACGCCGAGCACGATCAATACGCGCATCCGGCCGCAGCTTACATCGTCGATGGCGCGGGCCGGGTGCGGCGGATGCTGTCGCCGCTTGGGCTCGACGGCGGCGATCTGCGGCTCGCTTTGGTCGATGCCGGCGATGGCGCTGTCGGCGGCTTTGCCGACCGCATCCACCTGCTTTGCTACGGCTACGATCCGGTGCGCGGCATCTATACCGAGCGCATCAGCACCATGCTCGAAATCGCCGCTGGGGCGACACTGCTGGCGATGGCCTGCGGGATTTTCGCCATGACCAGGCGTGAGCGGCGGAGGGCGGCGTCATGACGCTCGGTCAATTCACCACGCAGGCTTCCGATTATGCGGTCCGGGTCGATCATCTTTTTTATCTGCTCTCGGCGATCTCTGGCCTCGTCATCCTGTTGGTCACCGGGTTGATCGTTGTTTTCTTCGCGCTCTATTACCGCGGCTCGCCCATGCCGCGCGGCGAAGTGCCGGAGCGCGAGAGCCATGAGATCGAAATCGGCTGGACGGTGGCGACGTTGTTCACCTTCCTGTTCATCTTCTGGTGGGCCGCGTCGGATCAGCTCACCGCGCTGACGCAGCCCAAGGACGCGCTTGAAATCCACGTCATAGCCAAACAATGGATGTGGCGCATCCAGCATCCCAGTGGCGCGCGCGAAATCGACGAATTGCACCTACCGGCCGACACCAATGTGAGGCTGGCGATGACGTCGCAGGATGTGATCCACGATCTTTATCTGCCGGCACTCCGGCTCAAGCAGGATATCCTGCCGAACCGCTATACCTATCTGTGGTTCAACGCCAACAAGACCGGCGTCTTCCATCTCACCTGCGCCGAATTTTGCGGGACCGATCATTCGGTGATGGCGGGTCGATTGGTGATCGTGACGCCGGCCGACTATGCGCGCTGGACCGCGGCGCAGCCGCAAGGCGACGATCTCGCGCACCAGGGCGAAGTTTTGTTCCGCTCGCTCGGCTGCTCGGGATGCCATACGCCGGGCTCGACCGTGCACGCGCCCGATCTGCACGGCGTTTACGACCGTTCGGTCCACCTGTCCGACGGCCGCACCGTCATTGCCGACGAAGCCTATCTGCGCGATTCGATCCTGCTGCCGAACAAGGACATCGTTGCCGGCTTTGCGCCGGTCATGCCGAGCTTTGCCGGCACGGCAAGCGAAGGCCAGCTGGTCGAGCTCTTGGCCTATTTGAAGTCGCTTACGACGCAGCCGCAGGGAGCATCGCCATGACCGACGTCACGCTGCCCTTCGTGCCGCCGCTCGAAAGCGGAAGAGCAAGCTACCTCGATGAGGGCCACACTTTGATGTCGTGGCTCGGCACCACCGATCACAAGCGCATCGCCATCCTCTATGCGCTGTCGATCACCGTGTTCTTCTTCATCGGCGGCATCGCCATCGCGCTGGTGCGGCTAGAGCTCGTCAGTCCGACCGGGCTATTGCTGACCTCCGATGAATATAATCGCCTGTTCACGATTCACGGCATCATCATGGTGTGGTTCTTCCTGGTGCCGTCGATCCCCGCCACAATGGGAAATTTCATCCTGCCGCTGATGATCGGCGCGCCGGATGTTGCCTTTCCGCGGCTTAATCTGCTGTCGTGGTATCTCTACGTGATCGGCGCGGCATTCACCGTCTATGTGCTGCTGTCGGGCGGCGTCGATACCGGCTGGACGTTCTATCCGCCGTTTTCATCCGAATACTCCCACTCCAACGTGGTCGCCGCTGCGGCCGGCGTGTTCGTGGTTGGGTTTTCGTCGATCGCCACCGGTGTGAATTTCATGGCCACCATCCACATGCTGCGTGCGCCCGGCATGACTTGGTTCCGGCTGCCGCTGTTTGCATGGTCGATGTACGTCGTCAGCATGGTGATGGTGCTGGCGACGCCGGTGCTCGCCATATCGCTGTTGCTCATCACGGCGGAGCGCTGGCTGCATCTGCCGATTTTCGATCCGGCGGCCGGCGGCGATCCGTTGCTGTTCCAGCACCTGTTCTGGTTCTACAGCCATCCCGCCGTCTATATTATGATTCTGCCGGCGATGGGCGTGGTCTCCGAAGTGTTCGCCTGCTTCGCGCGGCGCCGCGTGTTCGGCTACGCTTTCATGGTGTTTTCGCTGCTGACCATCGGCGTAATCGGCTTCATGGTCTGGGGTCATCATATGTTTGTCGCCGGCCAGTCGCCGCTGGCGAATCTCATCTTCTCGTTCCTGTCGTTCATCGTCGCGGTGCCCTCCGCCATCAAGGTGTTCAACTGGACCGCAACGCTCTATCGCGGCCATATCGGCTTCGAGGCGCCGATGATCTATGCGCTCGGCTTTCTCGGGCTGTTCACCATCGGCGGACTGACCGGTCTGTTCCTCGCCTCGGTGCCGATCGACGTCGCCACGACCGACTCCTACTTCGTGGTCGCGCATTTCCATACCATCATGGTCGGCGGCACGGTGTCGGCGTTCATGGCCGGCATTCATTATTGGTGGCCGAAGGTGACAGGCCGTCTCTACAACGAGTTCTGGGCGCAGTTCGCCGCCATCACCATGTTCCTCGGCTTCAACGTGACTTTCCTGCCGCAGTTCGTCATGGGCTGGCTCGGGATGCCGCGCCGCTACCACTACTATCCGGATGTTTTTCAGATCTGGCACATCCTCTCAAGCGGCGGCGCGGTGATCCTCGCCGTCGCCTATCTGATGCCGCTCGTCTATCTCGGCTGGTCTTTGTTCTACGGGGAACAGGCGCCGGACAATCCGTGGCAGGCGACGGGCCTCGAATGGCAGACCGCGTCGCCGCCGCCGAAGCAGAATTTTTTTCGGCCACCGCGCATTTGTGCCGAGCCTTACGATTACCACGATTTCGGCCGCGCCGAGGAAGCGGGCGGCGAGGGACGCGCGCAACCGCAGGGCGGACAGACATGAGCGACCTCGCCCGCGCGCTCCAGGTGCCTTGGCCCGATCTGCGGCTGCAGCGTGAAGGCGTCGGCCTCGGCATGTGGATTTTTCTGGCGAGCGAAGTGCTGTTCTTCTCCGGCTTGTTCGTCACCTACGCGATTTACCGCAGTTTCAATGCCGAGGCCTTCCGTATCGCCGCTACGCATACCGATATTGTCTATGGCTCGATCAACACCGTGCTCCTCCTAACCAGCAGCCTGACCATGACGGTTGCATTGCGCGCAGCAACCGTGCGGCTGCGCGCCTGGACGCTAGTCTGCCTCGGACTGACGGCGACACTCGGGCTCGCGTTCCTGCTGTGTAAAGGCATTGAATATCACAACGATCTCGCCAAGCACCTCGTGCCGGGACCCGATTTTCCCTTGTCGCCACCGGCGACGCAGGTGTTTTGGGGGCTTTACTGGATCATGACCGGCATCCACGCCATTCACCTGACCGCGGGCATCGGCGTTGTGCTGGTTGTTTTCGTTTTATTCGAGCGCCGCATCATTCCGGTCCAAGGGTCGACCATGGAGGGCGTCGCCATCTATTGGCATTTCGTGGATTGTGTTTGGCTCGTTCTTTTTCCGCTACTCTATCTGGCGGGCCGATCATGACGACGCAGCGCCAAAGCACGCGAGCGCTGTGGCAAGGCCCGGCGATCGCTTGGCTTGTGCTGCTGGTCATGTTCGCCGGCAATCTTGGCTCGGCCTACCTAGCACTTGGCGCCGGCAATGTTGCAGTCAATCTCCTCATCGCCGCCGTAATGATCGTCATGCTTGCGACCTTCCTCATGGATTTGCGGCACGCGACAACACTCACGCGCATCGTCGCCGCCGCCGGATTGTTCTGGGTCGTCCTGATGTTCGCGCTGACGTTCAGCGACTATCTCTCCCGCCATTATTGATCGAGAGCGACCATGCCAAAGCAAAAGAGACGCACCGAACGCGAAGTCGAAGACATCGAAGAGCGATCGACGCCAAGCACGCCGGTCATCTACGAAGTCGTGTGCCGTCTCGGCGAGGAAGAGATGGCGCGGCCGGCGGTTTCGCTGTGGTGGTCGGGCGTGGCCGCGGGCCTATCGATCAGTTTCTCGCTGTTGGCGCAGGCCATCCTGCTCACCCATTTGCCCAACGCGCCCTGGCGGCCGCTCGTTGTCAGCTTCGGCTATTCGATCGGCTTCGTCATGGTGGTGCTGTCGCGCCAGCAGTTGTTCACCGAGACGACAATTACTGCCGTGTTGCCGGTCATGGCCGAGTTCACCCCGGGCAACCTGTGGAAGCTCGCGCGCATGTGGAGCATCGTGCTGCTGGCAAATTTTTCCGGCACGCTGTTCGCGGCGCTGTTCTGTACGTTCACGCCTGTGCTTACGCCGGAGTTGAAGAGCGGCATGCTGGAGATCAGTCGGCAGCTCATGACGCCGGGCTGGTTTGAAATGGTCTTCAAAGGAATCTCGTCCGGCTTTTTGATGGCCGCCATGGTCTGGCTATTGCCGAGCGCGGAGGCGGCGCAATTCCACGTCACGGTGCTGATGACTTGGCTCATCGCTGCCGGCGGCTTCATGCACATCGTCGCCGGCAGCATCGAAGCCTTCCTGCTGGTGCTCAACGGCGATCTGCAATGGCTGGCGATGATCGACGGTTTCATGGTTCCAGTCCTTATCGGCAACATTATCGGCGGCACCGCGTTGTTTGCCTTGATCGCTTACGCCCAGGTCATGAAGGAAATTTAGCCACTCTGTCAGATAGTCAAGACGCTCCAACCTCGGTACATCGCAAAATATAGTCTTCGCTGTATGGGGTATTAGATGCGGTCCCAAGCGTGGGCGTATTAATTTGATTGCCCTTATCAATGATGGAGTGGAACCGCTGACTATCGGTTCGCGTTGTGATTCGTTGTAGTTACTGTGAGTCAGATGCCATCGCGATCGCGGAAAAAGTCCAAAAGCCCCTTGCGGGATTTGGCGGACTTCCGCGCCAGCCTCTGGAAAACCTTGGCCAAGAATGCGAAAGGCCTCACCGGCTTGCAGATCGTCCAAGCTCTCCGCGAGGTCTCAGACGACATTTATCATGCCGGGATCGACAGCGCTTACACGTCGACCAAAATCCGCGACCCGCAAAACCTTGCCGATGCTTGGGATCTGACTTGGTTGACGGCTCTCAACGTCAAGCTACTGCACCTTCAGAAGCCAAGATCGCGCCCTAAGCAGCCGCAGTAGGCGGCGGATTCCAGCAGAACCTACTGGGCGGAGTTCCCGGAACCGCGATTGAGCAGCGCCGTTAGCATTAGCGTTAGCATTAGGCCATTGCAATGCGCCCCGATGGGGACGCGCAATGATTTGGCGAAAGCCACCGGATCATGCCCGAGGATGTCTGATGCCGTCACCAAGCCTCCGCCATATCGGCGGCGCTGAACCGGCCGGTGAAGCTTGTCGCCACCCGAGCTCAGGGTTTTATGATATCCACCTATCGCGCCGAAACGCGACACCACATCCGGATCGGCGCCAATCGCGACGGCAAGCTCGTCGGTTACAGCCACGACGGCTGGGAAATCAGCTCGCGGCCCGATCCTTATGTCGTGGCCGGCGTGGAAGACAGCGCCCAGCTCTATGCCTTCGGCGCGGTCGCGACCAAGGTCAGTGTCGTTCACGCCGACCGCGGCACGCCGGGCTTCATGCGGTCGCCGCCGGTGGTGCCATACATCTATGCGCTGGAGAGCGCAATGGTCATCTATGCGCTGGAGAGCGCAATGGATGAAATGGCCGTCAAATTGAACATGGATCCGATCGAATTTCGCCGCGTCAACGACACTATGAAAAGCCCGGTCGACGGCAAGCCATATTCGAGCCGCTCGTTGATGACATGCTACGATCAGGCGGCTGATGCGTTCGGATGGAAAGAGCGCAACCCCGCGCCGGGCTCTATGCGGGACGGCGAATGGCTGGTCGGTTTCGGCTGTGCTACCGCGCTCTATCCCACCCACATCGGGCCCGCCGCGGCGCGCGTTCGCATGAAACCGAATGGCGTCGTCCATGTGCAGATCGCCGCCCACGAGATCGGCAATGCATGGGGCGGCATCGCCTCGTCTGTGGTGATGCCCGTGATGGAAGCCATTTTGATCTTCTGATGGACAGCGAGCGGGCCGATCTTATCTTTACCGATCCGCCCTATAACGTCCCGATTGACGGGCATGCAACCGGACTGGGACGTATCCGGCACCGCAACTTCGCCATGGCGAGTGGCGAGATGTCTGTCGCCGCCTTTACCGACTTTCTGCAGCAGACCCTCGGGAATGCCGCGGCTAAAGCCCGCGATGGCGCGATCGCTTTTGTTTGCATGGACTGGCGCCACATGGGGGAACTCCACCGTCGACAACGCGCCGCTCAAAACGCGCCCTCGCGGACGTTCGAGCAGGTCGAGCAGCGCTGGTTCATTGGCGCGCACGCAAATGTCGGTGGCGGCTACCCGAGCGACGTCCTAGCTCAGGCTCCGCTGAAGTGGCTGATGGACAAGGCAGCCGCGCACGGGCTGCGCTTTAGATCGGACTTCAAGGTGGATCCCGCGGACCCCGCAGCGCCTGTCGCGGATTCCTACACAAGCTTTGGTCCGGCGCTGCTCCGTCTGTTCAGCAAGCGCTTTTACCGCCCGGTCGGCGCCGAGCCTGCGGTCGGTACCAAACGCACTACGTCAAGGATCAACGAGACCATCGACGCATCGGTGTTCGAGAAGTGGCGCAGCAATCCAGCGTACAGGCCGCCCAACCTGCAGGCATGGGCGGAACGCTTCAAGCTCGACCCGGCAAGCTTGACGGAGACGGTGCTGGCATCCAATCCCGAGGTCGTCATCGCGCATCCCCAACCCGCAGTACCTTCGAGCAGCTCCGGGGCCTAGCGGCGCGAAATCATCATACCTAGCCAGCCATTAGCCGCTCGTGCTCCGCAATCAGGAATGTGATGTAGCTCCTAATTAAATTGCAATACAAACGGGCCTCGCCCGCTTGAATAGCAAGGCCTTCTCTCAAATCCAAGCCGTGTCGGATTCCGCCCCCTGTGGGCGAGGAAAGGTAGCCGTGCAATGTCATGATCCATCCCAGAATATGCTCCAAGGTTTTGCCTCGATTTTTCGTCCTGAGATCACCAATAATTCTATTGAAGTATTTGCCCTGGACCGAAGTTTCCTCTGTGCCAACGCCGCGGAAGGCGGTCGCGACGGTCTCCAGAAGCCAGAGAATTTCCTGCACGGCCTGTCGATTGTGTCCCCCCGCCAGAAGGCGTTCTGATGCCTGAAGTGAGGCTTGAATGATTTCTTGCGCCTGTGCGTCTAGGGAGGGTGGTCGTTCAGGAACCGCAATCGGTTCATGATGCCGCGTGGCAACCAAATTGGGTGGTCGAATTTGATAACCGGCGCTTTGTTCAGCAAGAATCCGGTTGAGCCTTTCCGTGTTCGGCAATCCGATGTCGGATCTTCGAGCGCGCAAGTCCTCACACGCGTTATAAAACGCCTCGATGAACAGTGGCGCGTTTTCTGCGGCTTGGTCCATCAACCTTGCAAGATCGGATTGAGCCCAATCTTCCTTCGAACTGATGTAGTGGCTTGTTCCTGCTGCGCCGGCGAAATAGCTTTTGAAATACTCAAGGAGTTGTTTTCGATTGCCTTGCGCCACAATTTTGCTGATCAAATCCGTAAAGCTAGCGACCACCCCATTCGAAATGGAACCTGGGGAATCGAAGCGCCACGCACCATCAAAGTGAAGCATTTGCCTTGTCCTAAAGAGAGAAAAGGTGCCGTAAGGGTCATATGGCAAGTCGGTGAGGCGAGCGACGCCATCTTCCCTCGTACTGACCCAGCATTCGAACCGAGTCTCCGCCAACACCGGTCTCCACCGTCGGGAAACGTGATACTGCCGGCCAGAGACGAAGCCGCCGAAACACCCGCTGAAAACTAATCGATGGCTTGCAGAGACAAAATGTGAGTACGAATCCCCGCCAGTTCGGCGAATTTCGCAATGAACGAGGGAATCTCCGTTTGCGTAAGACTGTGTGGTGGGCCCGGGAGGACTCGAACCTCCAACCAAGCGGTTATGAGCGCGCTACCTTACCCGGAAAAATCAGTGATTATTGGCATTTTTGTGCAGGTCCAATGAAGTTTGTTCGCGTTTGGTTGCGGCGTATCATTGGTTATCTATTGGTCGAAACACATGCACGGGAGAAGCCGGAAATAACGCGTCTTAGGCGCCTCGGTGGTCGCATTGACGACCCGCTCGCCGACCGGGACGTTGCCGACCGTGAAATAGTCGTTCCAGTTATTGCCGGGGGTGAGCTCGGCGTGGACGCCGAAACAATCGAAATAGAGGGTGGTGCCTTGGGCTTCCGTCTAGATACGCAGCATTATTGGATTTCCAAGTTCCTTGGATAAGAGCGTTATAACATTGTTGTCAATATCACTAGCATTTATCATCACTTGAAACATACTGTGATCATGATCCGAGTTTCCCTTCTTCCTGTTGTATGCGTTGATCGCATCCCCGATGGATTCAACAAAAGCCCCAATATCGTTCGGCTCGTCAGCCAAGACTTCATCAGCTTTTGTAATTATTAATACAAAACATGATGAATGGATCCAATATAGATCACCAAGACATTCAGCAAAAGCTGCCCAATTTTCCCCAAAATAATAAGGGAACTGACACGCGGCTGATACTTCATCAAATAACCTATCGACTCGTCTCATTTTATCGCCGCGCACGAAACGGACAGCGGTATCTGCTCTCTCCCGGGCAATCTTCCAACCATAGTCGCACAGTGGAGAATCACTGATGCTCGATATTGATAATGAATTTCCATAGATGGCCAAGCCGACCCTCCTCAGAGATCAAAATTTGATAAACGATAGATAATGATCACTTGTGTACCATCGACTCCCGTCGCTTCCAGTCACCAGGCGCTCTAGTCCTCGGTTATTCGCTCCATTGAATGGATTTACGTCCCACTCTTGATAGGTGATAGCGGTTCCATCAGCGGCCTGCCGGGGAAGTAGTTGCTCCCTGTTTCTAAAGGGATCTCCTCCTTGATAGCCTTGAAACGTGTCGCCAGTTTGATCAATCTGGTTAGCGACGTCTATCGCCTTCTGCGGTACGCTCGGCTGGTTGAATACGATATCTGGCCCGGTAATCCAATCGCCAAGCATTGCCCCCAATGCGCCACCAATCCAACGTCCCGCAAGAATTATGCCGGCATCGGCCGGACCTGTTTCCAACCCGAGAAGCCCGGCGCCCCAAGCCCCTATCCCGCTTCCGATTCCCCATCCACGTAATGCGCCAGCGGCACTATTGAACAGGTACCCGAACGCGGCGGTGACGGCGCCGTTCGCAAACTTCCCGCCAACGGCGACAGAGGCAAGTCCGCCCGCGACGCCGCTGATGGCGGTGCCACCGACCAGCCCTGCTTGGCTGGCAATCGGAGCCACCGCAGATCCAGCCGCCCCCGCGACCGCGCCAGGTCCGCATGCGCCGCCTGTGGCGACGGCCATCACACAACCAACCGCGGCATGTCCGGCGATATTTTCCGCATATTGGAGCGTCCCAAAGGCCGGAGTATCGCCGGTGAACGACCCGACGACAAAGAACGCCACCGCTGTAGCGCCCGCTATGGCGGCGGCCCTAATATCGTCGCTAAGCTTGCCGCCAGCCAAGCCTGTCACAATCGCGGCGCTCGCCGTTGCCGCGATAAAAGCGCCTACAAAGCCGAGTCCCGGATTAGCCAGAGACAGAAGCGTCGTGAGGCCAATTTGTAAGACGGAGCGCACGAGCGGATTGGCTTGGAGGTAGCTCGCGACCTCGTGGAAGAAATGCGACAGCCACGAGAAGCCGCTCGGATCGGTGAAGGTGAGCGGGTCGTTGTCGACATAGGAGTAGCGGTTCCAGGCCTGCGGATCGAGCGGATCTGGCACGGTTGGATCGGCGCTGGTCATGCGCCCTAACGTCGGGTCGTAGACCCGGCCGTTGAGGTGAACGAGGCCGCTGACGCTGAGCTCCTCCTGTCCGGTGAAGCCGCGCGTGGTGTCGCTGGCGGCGGGTTGACCGTCGGCGCCGTTCGGTAAGCGGGTCTTGCCCCAGGCGTCATACGACAAGCGCTGCAGTACGCTGCCATTCTGATCGGTGATGACCGAGATCGAGCCGAGATGATCGGTGTGGAAATAGTACATCGTCGTCTGCTCGGTGGTCGCATTGACGACCCGCTCACCGACCATGACGTTGCCGACCGTGAAATAGTCGTTCCAGTTATTGCCGGGGGTGAGCTCGGCGTGGACGCCGAAACAATCGAAATAGAGGGTGGTGCCCAGCGTCGTCGACGTCTGCATGAAGCGCTGGTGGTCGGGGCCGTCAAGGAAGCCGATGGTGGTGCTGCCCTGCTGGATGGTCGCGGGCTTGTCGTAGGACGTCCACGTGATGGTGCGACCGTTGCCGGACGTCTGGTTGCCGTGGGCATCGTAAAAGAAGGTCGTGTTGATGGTGCTGCCGCTGACGCCCGTGACGGCGTGTGGCCGCGCCACGTTTTGGCCCGGCGTCGGATAGCTATAGGTGCCAACGTCGGACTTGGTGAGGATATCGCCGACCGCGTCGTAGGTGAGGGTCTTGGTCAGGTAGACGTTGGTGTTGATGCTCGCTTGCGTCAGCCGGTTCAGCTGGTCGTAGACGAAGCTCTCCGAGAAATTTTCGTTGACGTCGGTTCGGCCCGTCAGATTGCCGAGCGGATCGTAGGTAAAGGACAGATTCTGTACCGCGTTGTTGCTGTTGCCGTTGAGAGCGGCTTCGATGGTCAGAAGCCTCCCTGTGGTGACGCTGAAGCCCTGACTGGTGACGACGCCGTTGCCGGCGGTCTCCTGGGTGATGTGCTGCTCGGCATCGAGTGAATTAAGGGTCCAGAAGGGGTTGCCCGAATAGGCGTCGGCGAGCTGATTGGCATAGCCGCGCGAATTGTAGCTGTACTGGACTGAGGAGCCGGACGGATAGTTGACGATGCTGAGGTGGCCGTTGATGTCGTAGGTCGCGGTGAACGTATATTCGACGTTGTTGATATAGGTATCGACCTCTCGCAGACGGCTGAACTGATTGTAGCCGTAATTGCGGTGATAGCCGGCGGCCGCGCCGGCGGTAACGCCGGTGGAGGCGAGCATGCCGATGCCCATAGGGGCGGTATCGTAGGTCCAGAAGCTGGTCATATCCGGCTCGACGCGCTGCGTCATCCGGCCGAGCTGGTCGTAGGCGAAAGTCGTTATGTGGCTATTAGTGTCGGTCTTGCTCAGCACCTCGTCGAGCGCGTCGTAAGTATAAGTGTAGGCGCCGAGATCGGGGTCGCTCGAAGAAACCTTGCGCCCGCGTTGGTCGTATGTCGCGCTCGTCGTGTTGCTGTAGGCATCCTTGGTGCCCAACAGGTTGCCCAGCGCATCGCGGGTGTAGTAAAAATTGTTCGACTGCGCATCAGTGACCTGAATGACGTCACCGCGCGCGTTCTTGACGACAGTGCGAGCCTCATTGTTCGCGTTGGTCTGGGTGACGGATAGCCCGTGATAGGCCATCTGCGTGATGCTGCCGTCCGGCGCCGTCGCCGTCAGCACGCGACCGAGGGCATCGTAGGTGAAGACGGTCCATTGCTTGGTGGCTCCGATAAAAAACGGTCGCGTGGTCTGCTGGACGCGACCGAGGGGGTCGTAATTCTTTCGCGCCCGAATCGTGCTGCCGTCGAACCCTTGGGTGTCGCGGCCGACTTCGCGATCAAGCGAGTCGAAATAAATCGTGCTGATCGGCCCATTGACGGTATAGGCGTTTGAGGCCAACGGGGTCGCCGTAATCGAATACACTGAATTGCCGACGCAGGCGTTGCAAAGATCATAGCTGTACGCCGTGCGCGTGCCGTCGGGACGCACCTCGAGCGTCTTGCGGCCAAAGGAATCGTAGTACCACATGGTGGGAAGACCGTTGGGGTCCAGGTGGTACGCGAGCCGGCCCGTTACGGGGTCATACTGATAGACGTCGGTCTCGTTCTGATTTGGATTGTCGCTCAGCACTTTGGTGCTGGAAGTGACGAATTGGCCGAGGCTATCGTAAGTGAAGGTGGTTTGGCGCTGGTCGAAGCCGTAACCCGACGTCGCCACTGACGTCTTGTTGCCGAAGGCGTCGTAGATTGTGTTCGTTTGTAGCTGCAACTGGGTCGAGCCGGGCTCGATCGTTTCCTGGGTGAGCAGGCCCGAACCGCTGTCGTAAGCAAAAGCCGCGTTGCGCGTGATACTCGACTGCGCCAATGCTGTGCTCGACCATGCCGCACCGACGCACAACGCCAGGATCGCCATTGCCCGCTTCATCTGAAGCCCCCTGCCTTGAATTCTGATCTAACGCGGCGAAAACGCGCAACGCTCGGAAAACACTAAACGCTCAGTGCTACGGACAATTCGATGCCGGCGCCGCACTCGTTACCGACGAGGTGACAAGCCGGCCGAGGTACCAGTTGGTGGTGTCGTTGGTGAACGTGTTGTTTGTAGTCTTGGACGAGTCATTCAACACGCATACTTTGATCAGCGTGGCGTTGTTGTAGTTGTCATAATTGAACGTGGTCGTCGTCTGCGGCAGCACCGAGCCGTCGAGGTCGTTGCCGCTGGCTATCGTCTGGGACACCATCACCTGGTAATAGTGATGCACGTTGTCGGGTGCGGTGTACGCAGTTGATGTGTAGGAATTAGTCACTTGGCTAAGGATCGTGCTGTTGAACGTCTTTTGGTCGGTGGCGATCTGAGAGGTGAACGGAAAATCCTGGCGGTAGGTCGTCGTCTGCACGATCCCGGTCTGCAGGTCTGTCGTACTGAGCTGCTGGAAGCCGAGAAAACCTCGGCCATTGTTGTCGAATTGGGCGCCGGCATAGGTGTACGTCGTCGAGTAGAGGCCACCGACCCCGTTGGACTTGTCGACGCGCGATACGACCTGCATCGGCACCTGCAAGTCGACCGTCGGATCGGTCGCGGTCGTACCCTTGGTGTAGATAACGCCGTTGTTGTTGGTGATCGAGTTGTAGGTGACGGTCACACTTGCCCCTACTCCGTTTGTCACCCCCGTCATCAAGTCGGGCGCGACGCCGTCGCTGAGCCATATCACGCGCGTGCCCTGCGATCGGGTGTCGTTTGGAATCCGGTTGTCCCACAGCACATCGGCCTTGCCGTCGCCGTTGAAGTCGCCGATGTACGCGACGTAGCTGATAAGCGGGCTACTTCCGAAATTTGAGGTCGTAAAGGTGCCGTCGCCCTTGCCGAGCGAGAGAACCGGCTGACCGGACGATAGACCGTTAGTGTCGGCCGGGATCCAGAGAATGTCGGCGATGCCGTCGCCGTTGAAGTCCGAGATGGTTGGGATGTCACCGGCAACGGCGCTGCCGCTCAAACCGCCGGGTGTGGAATTGGCGATGAAGGTGCCGTCACCTCGGCTGATCCAAATGATGGGCTGCCCGGTCGATCGACCGTAGCCATCGAGCGCGACCCAGAGAATGTCCGTCTTGCCGTCTCCATTGAAGTCGCCAAAATAAGGGGTTTGCCCGGTGACGGGAGTGAACCCGATGATGTGAGTGCTGTCGTTTACTGGCACGGGCGTGACGGTGCCGTTTCCCTTGCTCAACCAAAGGCCGTCTGCGCCAGATCCGCCGTAGGTCAAGGTTCCGTTGCTCGTCCAGAGCAGATCAGTAAATCCGTCTCCGTTGAAATCTGCCGCCCCGAGAGCGGATAGCCAGGAGCCGGGACCAAGTCCATTGGAGCCCGCCACTGTTCCGGCCTCGTTAAGGCTCGTGGTGACGCTTCCGTCCGAATTTACAAGCCACTCTCTGACTATGGCACTTTCGGTGGAAGTGACCTGATGAATCCAAATCAAATCGGACCGCCCGTCGCCGTTCAGGTCGCCCGCGGCAAGGAATCTATAGGCATCGGATTGGTCGACGGGCAACGTTGGTCCGGCACCAGACGTGTAAGTGCCGTTGCTGTTGCTCAGCGATACAGAGGTGGGTCCCGCCGCTTCCGGTTCGTAAGCGTTACCGAAACCCACCGGCTGCAGGCCATACCACCAGATGTCCGCACGCCCGTCGCGATTGAAATCCCCCACGATTGGAACATAGCCAGCGAAGTTAAAGTCTTGACCCGCAAAGTTGGAGCTAGGCACCACGGTGCCGCCCGTGACGGTGCCGCCAGTGCCCGTAAAGCTCCAAAGGACACGCGTAGCTTCGCCTGACGACCATGGAAGATTAGGATCGCCGCCATCGTCCCATAAAATGGCGGTTCGACCGGTACCGTTGAAATCCGCGAGATAAGGACGCGAGTTTTTAAGCTGAGTGTTTGCGCCCGCGACATTGTTGATAACAGTGGGCGTCGTCGTACCGTTTTGCCAAGTAAAATTTGTCGGCAGCAGGCAATTACCGCTGCCGTCGCAAAGCGTCACGCTGGCAACTTGGCTGCGCCCCGTTGCCGTTGGACCAGGGTTATAGGTGTTATAGGCGATCCGATAGTCGGCGACGAACGTCGAGCCCGCATAGGTCTGGACATTGGTCAGCCGCACCATGGTCTGGATAAGCGAACCCGCTTGATAGATCGGCACCACGTCGGGTCGGCTTGTCGAATAGACAAAACGCACGCTGTTATAGGCCGCAACGGTGGCGTTGGGGTTATCATTGGCCGTGTAGTCTATCCGGGTCGGATAAGCGTACCCGTTCTGGGTGTCGTTGAAATAGGTGACGGTAAAATAATTGCCCTTGGTGTCGCTGACTTTGTCGACGCCCCAAGACTTCACAGTTGTGCCCTGGCCGTTTATGCCTTGCGCGAGGACGCGGGAATGGGAATTGGCGGAGCTCCCGAACAACAGGATCTGGCCCGACTTGGTGTGCACTTCGAACGATAGCGGTCCGGTGCCAGGTGCAGCGACCGCGCCATGGGAAATGATGCGCGAGAAGCTGTCGACCTCAGTGCGGTACTCCATTCCGTCCGCGCCGTAAGTGCCGGCGGTAATCGCAATGAGACGCTGACCCTCGAGGCAAAACTGATCATTTGCATTGTAGGCAACAGCGACGAGTTGGCCATCCTGCGCCACGGTCTGCGGGCAACGGCCTATCGCGGGAAGCCCCGAAAGCGTCCAGCCGACTCCAACCAAGCCGGCACCGAGCCAGCCATTGGCGCTGCCTCCGGTTTGACTGCTGTACTCCAGCGACAGCGAAGGCACCATGCCGGCCGTACCCGGCGGGACAACAATCGGTATTTGGTAGCTCGCGCCTCCGGTTGAGGTGGTCGCGAATTTGCCAGGCAACGACATTTGCGCCATGGCATCGGGCAGCCAGGCTATCAACAAGCCCGCCACCATGATGCCTTTTCCGAACCCTCTGAGCATCACCGATGACGGCAACAGTTTCGTGCTTGCAGCCCGCCGTGCACGCATTCTCAGCATGGAATCCTCCCCCCTATCGAACCCTCTTGCACTCGCTTTGACTTGCGGCGTGCTCTACATACCGCGCTCTACATACCGCGCTCTACTGAACGCTACGCCCGGGCACCGATCACTTCCGTTGTCGTCGAAAGATTCAATTTCGTACACACCGCTCCGACTCGCCGTTTGGCTGTGTCTATTTTTAAAAAACCGAGATAATTCAGCGATTGTGGAGAGACGAAACCGGCGCGAAGGCTGTTGCTCTGCGAAACGGCTTTTGATGTGCCGTTGAAACATCGCGACCTTATGAGACGCCCGATCTCATCTCTCGGCCTGCACAACGCGTTATCAAACTGCTTCACCGCGCTCATTTCACAATCCACTAATGCGATTTAACGCGCGCAGAACCTCCATAAGTTGTTACAAGATATTGGTGTGGTCAATTTTCAATGCAACTTTTCCACAAAATCCACTTGATCCACTGGCCGTCGATAAATCCTGGCGCGTCGCGACTTCTTGTTTCTGCTGATCACGCGCAGATGAATCGAATGATGCATTTCCTAACCTGCGACTTCGATCTGCGCTCAGACGCCATTTGCGCTCGAAAAGCCGAGCAAATTCGGAGATCTCGCTCGGATAGAATCAAAGCTACGACAGCGCGCATTCGAAATAATTTATGAAGCGCCGGCGAGGCATCGCGACCGTGTGAAATGACCGATCTAACTTTTCGATTTCCACAGCGCGCTTTCGACCCAATTCATCGTGGACATTTAATGGGCCACTTTGGCGTTTCTTCATGTAAAAGACGCTCTTACGTTGTTATTAAGAATAAGTGTGAAACGCCTTTCATACAACTTATCCACAGAATCCGCTTGACCCACTTGCCGTCGCCGAATCCTGGCGCGCCGCGAATTGTTGTTGTTGCTAATCGCGCGCAGATGAAGCGTGATGATGGAAGCGCGAGTTTCGATCAACACCGATCTGAAGCTCGCGCCTGCTCGTGTATCCATGCTTCCTAAGTGAAACCAATCACCTGGAGTTTTCGGCGCCCGCCGTGGAGTTCAAATTGAATTCACGCTGCCGAATGTTGATCCCTGCAATCGTATTGGCGGTTTCGGGATGTCAAACGACGCAACAACAAGACGTTGCGGTCAATTCCGCGCCGAACGCGCCGCAGGTTCGTTCCGATCCCTCCACCAATGGCATCGGCGCCACAGCTGCGCGGAATTCAAACGACGTATCGACGCGGGGATCCAGCGACACCGCGCCAAATACCAGCTCGGCGGAACAGAAAATATCTTTCCTGAACGGTACCGGACGCTTTATCGGAGACCCGCCTTCCATGGGTCTCAGTCCGCCTGACAAGAGCGAAAGCACAGTGACTCTAAATCTCGCAGGAGTTTCAGTCCCGCAGGCGGCCAAGGCCGTTCTCGGCGACATTTACGGCGTGAAGTACACGGTCGATCCGGGGATCGAGGGCAAGGTAACGATTCAGACCCCGCAACCGGTTCCAAGGTCCTCAGCCATCGATCTCTTTCAGACCGCGCTGCGATCCAATAACGTCGCAATGATCAACACCGGCGAGCAATTCAAGATCGTACCGGGCGATCAAGCCGCCGTCGGCGCCAACATTCGGCTCGACGGTCTCCAGGCGCCGGAAGACCGCCTTGGCTCCCACGTCCAAATCGTTCAGCTGCAATATGTTTCGGCCGCGGAGATGAGGCGCCTGCTCGAGCCGATCTCGCCCCGCGGCGGCGTCGTTCGGGCCGACGAAGCGCGCAACACGATCACGCTATCGGGAACGGGCCAAGAGATTGCCGGAATGCTTCAAGCGATCTCGATTTTCGACATCGATGTCATGAAAGGCATGTCATTCGCCCTGGTTCCCGTGAGCACGGCGCAACCCGAGGCGGTCGCAAGCCAATTGCGCGAGGTTTTTTCATCTAGCCGGGAAGGACCGATGGCGGGGATGGTTCACTTCATCCCCAACCAGCAGCTTGGCGCCATTCTCGTCGTTTCGCCGCAGCAGAAATACCTGGCCCGTGCCGCCGAATGGGTCCGGCGTTTCGACAGCCAAGCCGAGGGGACCGAAAAGCAGTTCTACACCTACACGGCACAAAACCGGCGTGCCCAGGAACTAGTGGATGTTTTATTGCCGATGTTCGCAAATGGGACGAATGCGAGCCGCCCTAACACGACCGGCCGCAACGTTGCCCCGCAGTATCAGGAAGCGGGCGTCCAATCCAGCGCAAGCTCGGGCTTCCCGCCAATGACGGGAGCTTCCGCAGGTGGGGGAACGGCGCAGCCAGCAAGTTTTCCGGGAACTACGTCATCGCCTGCCATGCGCCAGAATGCTCCCGCAGCTTTCGATCAAGGACCGCAACCGCAAGCCGCCGGCACAGATCCACGCCAGGATCCGCGGTTCAGGATTGCCGTCGATGAAGGCAAAAACTCAATCCTGATCGAGGCAACGCCTGCCGACTATCGGCGCATCATGGGGGTCATCAAAGGCCTCGATATCATGCCAAAGCAGGTTCTGATTGAGGTGACGATCGCAGAAGTATCCCTTAATGACGAGCTCAAGTTCGGGGTTCGCTGGTTTCTCCAAGGCAAGGGCGGAAACAGCTTCACATTCACGGACGACCCGGGCGGTTCCATTGCCTCGGTCTTCCCCGGCTTCTCCTATGCACTCACGGCGGCAAACATCGCTGCGACTCTCAATGCGCTGAACAGTATTACCACCGTCAATGTGATTTCGTCGCCCTCGCTGACGGTGATGGACAACCGCTCCGCCTTTTTACAGATCGGCGACGAGGTGCCGATTACGACGCAGAGCGCCGTGAGCGTGCTGACCCCCGGAGCTCCCGTTGTCAATTCGGTCACCTACAAGGACACCGGCATCATTCTTTCGATCATGCCGCACATCAATGCCAGCGGTAGGGTCCTGCTCGATCTCGAGCAGGAGGTTTCCTCGGTCGTCCAGACGACGACGTCGGGCATCGACTCGCCGACGATCCAACAGCGCCGCATCAAAACCAGCGTCGCCGTCAACAATGGCGAGGGCTTGGCATTGGGCGGCCTGATGCAGC